>Ga0183099_1000688_pt1 | contig 22633 bp, 19 predicted proteins | sample Biomet1_FD_127788 | JGI IMG/M metagenome (GOLD analysis project Ga0183099, IMG submission 127788) | Microbial communities from bioreactor (seeded with anoxic lake sediment) at LBNL, California, USA - Biofuel metagenome 1 | ecosystem: Engineered > Bioreactor > Anaerobic > Unclassified ...
GCCGCCGGCCAGGGCGACGATATCGAAGAGTTCCGGGTGCTCGTCCACCACGCGCAGGGCGCTGACGCCTATGGAGCCGGTGCTGCCCTTCATAGGCCGGGGGACCGAATAAGATCTCCGGCGCGTAGCCTGCTGGCAGCCGGGCGCGCAAAGCCTTTGCCGTGGCCTCGTCCAGCACGGCCAGGACCGGCGGGCGGTGGCGCGCGGCCTGTTCGGCCAGACGTTTGGCGTTCTTGCCGCCGGCCAGGGCGACGATATCGAAGAGTTCCGGGTGCTCGTCCACCACGCGCAGGGCGCTGACGCCTATGGAGCCGGTGCTGCCAAGCACGGCCAAACGGCGCGGAAAGGGCGCTTGCGGGGCGAGGGGCGGCCAGATGGAAATGTAGGTTTTCATGTTTCGGCTATGGAAAGAGCACAAAGCCCAGCCTGAACAAGGCGTAGCAGGGCAGGGCCAGCAGCAGGCTGTCGATGCGGTCGAGCAGGCCGCCATGCCCCGGCAGCAGCGTGCCGGAGTCCTTGACCGCGAGTCTGCGCTTGAGCGCGGATTCGAAGAAGTCGCCCATCTGCGCGGCGATGTTCAAGACCACGCCCAAGGCGATCCAGACGTAGACAGGCGCGTCGCCCAGGTTCAGGCCATAGGCCGTCACCGCGGCGGTGCAGCCCGCAAGGCCGCCGATGCTGCCCGCCCAGGACTTTTTCGGGCTCACCTGCGGCCAGATTCTGGCCTTGCCGAAGAACGTACCGGCGTAATAGGCGGCCGTGTCTGAAACTGCCGTGGAGACGAGCACCAGGATCATTTCCGTGGTGCTCAGGGTGAGGGCGAATTGCAGCATGAGGGGCAGATAGCCTGCGCCCGCCATGAGGATGAGTTCGTCGTTAAAGTCGGCGTGGTCCTGGTCCGCGCTGTAGCGGAAGAGAAAACGCAACGCCAGAAACCAGAAACATCCGGCCAGGGTCCAAATGACGCTCTGCGGCCCGCCGAACTTGACGGCCAGGAGCAGCACCGCGCCAATGCCCACGCCCGTGAGGCGCAGGTTTTTGTGCTCCGGTCCGGGGCGGAACATGGCGGTGAACTCCCACTGGCCCGCGGCGCACACGAGCAAAAGCACGGCCAGAACCAGGATGCCGCCCTGCCAAAGGGCCAGAGCCACCAGTCCGACAGCGAGGCCAGCGGTGAGAATGCGCTGCTGATGGGCGGATGCCGGCACGAGGACTCCTGGTAAAAGAATTGGCGACGAGCGAATGTACCGGGGCCTTGTACTCCATTACCGCCCTGCGGGCAACAGGCGCGCGCGCCCCCTTTCCTATCGGCGGGGAGCTATGCTATCTAAGGAACAAGCGATACCTGCGCCGGATCTGCGCGGGATACCTCAGGGGGGAGCCGCCATGACTGAAGAGCACAAGGATGCCGAGTTGGGCCGCCACGAAGAATCGGGCCAGGAACCCGGCGGCGGTGCTGAATCCCTGGAAGACCTGCGCGAGCAGGTGTCCCGGCTCACCGAGCGCCTGCAGCACCTCACGGACATCGGCCTTGCCCTTTCCGGCCAGCAGAACCGCGACCGACTGCTGGAGATGATCGTGGGCCTTGCGCGGTCCATAACCGGCGCGGACGCCGGCACCCTCTACATCGTCGACGATTCCGGCAAGTATTTGGAATGGGTGGTGATGCAGAACGACACCATGAACGTGCGCCTGGGCGGCACCAGCGGCAACCCCATCACCCTGCCGCCTGTGCGGCTCTACGCGGCCGACGGCCAGGAAAACCACGCCAACGTGTCCTCCCACGTGGCCCTTGCGCGTGAGGTGGTGAACATTGAGGACGTCTACTGCGCCGAGGGGTTCGACTTCACCGGCACCCGCCGCTACGACGAAGGCACGGGCTACCGCTCCCAGTCCATGCTCGTCATCCCCATGGAGAACCACGAGCGCGAGGTCATCGGCGTGCTCCAGCTTTTGAACGCCAAGGACAAGACCACCGGCAAGGTGACGGCCTTTTCGCCCATCGGCCTGGCATCGGTGCAGTCGCTGGCCTCCCAGGCGGCGGTGGCTCTCACCAACACCCAGCTCATCCATGGCCTCAAGGCCCTGCTGTACTCCTTCATGCAGAGCATCGCCGCGGCCATTGACGCCAAGAGCCCGTATACGCGCGGCCACATCGACCGCGTGGTGGACCTGACCATGCGCATCGCCGAGACCATCAACAATCAGAACGACGGCCCCTACAAGGACGTGCACTTCAACGAGAACGAGCTGGAGGAGCTGAAGCTCGCCGCGTGGATGCACGATGTGGGCAAGATCACCACGCCCGTGCATGTGGTGGACAAGAGCACCAAGCTTGAGGCCATATTCGACCGCATCGAGATGATCCGCACGCGCTTCAAGTTCATCGGCAAGGCGCTGCAGGCCGAGCTTTTGGAGCGCCTGCTCGAACTGGCGGGCAGCGGCGGCAGCCGGGCGGAGATGACCGCCGTGGCCGAGGAGCTGGAAAAGCGGCGGCAGGACCTGGAGGCCGACCTGGAGTTCGTCGTCTCCTGCAACAAGCCGGGCGAGTTCATGAGCGACGAGCGCATCGCCCGCGTCAAGGAAATCGCCGCGCGCACGTACAAGGACGGCGACGCCGAACTGCCCTGGCTGACGGAGAACGAGGTCATGAACCTGTGCATCCGCAAGGGCACCCTCACCGACGCCGAACGCAAGATCATCGAGGACCATACCGTGGTCACCATCGACATGTTGAGCCGCCTGCCGTTCCCCAAGCGGCTTTCGCGCGTGCCGGAGTTTGCGGGCGCCCACCACGAAAAGCTCGACGGCACCGGCTACCCCAACCACATCGGCGGCGACGCCCTCTCTTTGCAGGCGCGCATTCTTGCCGTGGCCGACGTTTTCGAGGCGCTCACCGCCAAGGACCGGCCTTACAAGGAACCCATGAAGCTCTCCCAGGCCATGAAGATCATGGGCTTCATGGTCAAGGACAAGCATGTGGACGGCGAGGTCTTCAGCCTGTTCACCAACGCCGGGGTATATAAGGATTACGCCGCGGCACACTTGAACCCGTCGCAGATCGACGAACTGCCGCCCCCGGCGAATGCCTAGAGCCGTGCCCTCGCAGAACGGCCAGGCCCCTGGCTGGACGCAAGGCGCATAGCACCCGCGTTCTTGGGCGGCGCGCGCATCGGACACAACCGAGGACGCGCTGCTGCCGCCCTTGCGCTGTGCCGCCGCCGTCTTTGGCCGGTCGCTGTTGAGCCTGCGGATGTTTCGGCCCCTCGCCCAGGCTGAGGGAGATGGACGAAAACGCCGCGCCGCAAGCGGTTTACCGCGCTGGCGTGGTCCAGCGGTTTGCGCACGCGCACCAAGGAGACCTTTGCGATGTTTGAGACCCTGCACCGCCGCGTCAGCAAAAAAGGCATGCCGCCCGGCACAGTCACGTATGTCGGACGCAAGCAAAGCCGCGCCGTATCGCTCGACGCCATCCATATAGTGCCGGAAGGCGGCCCCGAGGGCGTGCGCCGCGAGACGCCGACGACCCCGGAGACCTGCGCCGCCTTTGCAAAAATGCCCGGCCTCACCTGGATCAACGTGGACGGCCTGCACGACCCGGACTGCATCGTCCGCCTGGGCGAGGTCTTCCACCTGCATCCCCTTGTCCTGGAGGACATAGTGCACACGGGCCAGCGGCCCAAGCTGGACGAGCTGGACGACGCGCTTTTCGTGGTGCTCAAGATGCTGCGCTACAACGAGGCCGCGCGCACCATCGAGGACGAGCAGGTGTGCTTCGTGCTCAAGGAAAACCTGCTGCTGACCTTTCAGGAAAAGGCCCAGGGCGATGTCTTCGGCGAGATCCGCAAGCGGCTTTTGGCCGGCGCCGGCCGCCTGTGCAAGGGCGGGGCGGACTATCTCATGTACGCGCTCATCGACGCCATCGTGGACAATTACTTCGTGGTGCTGGAGCGCATGGGCGAGGACATTGAGGAAGTGGAGGAGAAGCTGCTGGCCGCGCCCACGCCGGAGGAGCTGGAGACCATCCACGCCCTGCGGCGCGAGGCTCTCTTTTTGCGCAAGTTCGTGTGGCCTCTGCGCGAGGTGCTGGCCCGGCTGGAAAAGGGCGGCTATCCCGTGGTGGCCGACTCGACCATCGTCTACCTGCGCGACCTGTACGACCACACCATCCAGGTCATGGATACGGTGGAGACCTTCCGCGACATGCTCTCCGGCATGCTGGAGCTGTATCTTTCCAACGTGAGCCTGAAGTTGAACGAGACCATGAAGGTGCTGACCATGATCTCCACGGTGTTCATCCCGCTGAGCTTCATGGCCTCGCTGTATGGCATGAACTTCAAGCACATGCCCGAGCTGGAGACGGAGTACGGCTATTATGTGGTGCTCGGCGTCATGGCCTGCACGGTGACGGGCATGGTGGTCTACTTCCGCCGCAAGGGCTGGCTGGGCGGCAAGGGCTGAGCCTGCACCGCTGCGGTGTCTGCGCAGGCGGCATCACAGGCGCGTCATGCCCTGCGCAATCGGTTCCGTGGTTTCTTGACCGCGCGGCTGCGGCGTGCGGAAAGGTGGCGGCAGACCTCCGAAGGATAGCTGTTTTGGGCTGCCGCGCTTCTTGCCGTGTTTGCCAGCCAGAAGCGCCTGCTGGCGGACTTGAGTCATGCGGGCTTCCGGGGGGGCGTTCCGGGCTGCCCACGTTCCGCCTGTCTGGGCGAGCTGCCCTTGCCCGCGAGCAACGGAAAACAGTGTCGCGTGCTGCTCGCGGTTTCCCCGCAACATCCTCCGCACCAACCAGTCCTGCGTCATTCAAGACGTTCCCAGAACTCCGGCGGTTCGCTGCCTGGGGCGCTTTGGGGGCAAGCGCAGACTTTCCGCGATGCCGGTTCCGTGACCGCCCGCCGGGAAGAGCCCGGTTTGTTTTCTTGCTTTTCCAATAAAATTGGAAAATAGTGACGCCGCATACCGGCTCTAAATGGCTCGCTGCGAGTATGGCTCTGAATTGCTGCATGTTGCGGCACAGCGGCATGGGATTTGTAACAGCATTGGAAGATGCCCGGGGGCATTGCCCGGAGCTGGTCGCAACGCCTGGGCAACTCGCCGCAACGTCTTGAGGCGCATGTGTTTGCTTTCGGTCGCAAACGCCGTCACATGGCTTTGGCTCCGGGGTTTCCTGCCTGCAATATGGGCATGGGGCATCGCGGGGTTATAAGGAAGGAGGTTCCATGCGGCCAGGCTTGCGTGTCTGGATAGCTCTGCTGGCGCTGCTTGCGCTGGCGGCCTGCTCGGTCAAGGGGCAGGATCCTTTGACCGAGGAGGAGCACCGCTGGGTGCGCGAGCATCCCGCCGGCGTCAAGATCGGCGTGGGCGTCTCGTATCCGCCCTATGAGCTGTATGGCGTCAAAGGCTCCTACCAGGGCTTGAGCGCGGACTATGTCCGGCTCATCAGCGAAAAGACCGGCCTCGCCTTCGTGCCCGTGCGCTATCGCAACCGGCAGGAGGCGCTCCGCGCCCTGGCCGCGGGCGAAGTGGACATGATGGCCGCGTTGGAGATGTCCGACGATCTGACCGAGGAGTTCGACTTCACCCAGCCCTACGTGAGCATTCCGGCGGCCATCATCACCCGCAAGGAATACACCGAGGACCTCACTCTGGATAAGCTGGACGGCATGCGCATCGGCGTGACCATCTCGCCGCAGTTCACGACCTACTTGCAGGAGCGGCACAAGGGCAACTACACCATCGTTCCGCTTGAAGGCGGCTACATAGGCGGCCTGCGCGCCCTTGCCGTGGGCGACGTGGACGCCCTCATCTGCGACATGGCCCTGGCCTCGCACTACATCGCCAACGCCCGCATCAGCAATCTCCGCATTGCTGGCATCACGAATTATTCCATAGATCTGCGCCTGGCGACGCGCAGGAGCAGCCCGGAACTCGGGGCCATTTTGCGCAAAGGGCTGGCCTTGATCCTGTCCCATGAGCGCAAGGCCATTGAGGTGGAGTGGCTGTCTTTGGAATACCGGCCCTTTTGGACCAGCCGGGCCTTCTGGCAAGCCTCATCGTGGTGTGCGGCGCTGTTTTCGGCGGCATTGTGCTGGTGCTGGTGTGGAACCGCAGCCTGAAACGCCAGGTGGCCCAGCGCACCATGGCCCTCAGCTCCATCAACCAGGTTCTGCTGGGATCTTTGGATTGCCGCACCGAGCGCGACGTCATGATCCGCTGCCTGGACGAGGCCCGCATCATCGCCGCCAGCGAGCAGGCCGTGCTGGGACAGATCGAGGAGGAAGGACGGCTTGTGGTGCTGCTCTCCGCCTCGCCCAGCAAGGACGACGTGCGCTGGACCGTGGAGCAGCTGAGCGAACTGCGGCTGACGCCGGATCAGCTTTCCGAACTGCAGTCCGGACGGGTGACGTGCGCCCAGACAGAGGGCCGCGTGTACTTCGTGGCCGTGCCCTTGCAGCGCACGGGAACCAGAAAGCCCCAGGTCATCGCTGTCGTGCGGCGCAGCAAGACGTATCTCGACACCGAAGCGGCCCTCCTGGCCGAGGTCCTTTTCGCCTTTGAGGAGGCCCTGCACCGCAAGCGCACGGAAATTTCCCTGCACGACAAGGAGCGCCAACTGGAGCGCGCCCAACGCATGGAGGCCCTGGGCACCCTTGCGGGAGGCATTGCGCACGACTTCAACAACATCCTCGGCGTCATCATCGCCAACGCCGAGATGATTGAACTTTTTCACTTGGGCAGCGACCCGCAGCTAGAGACGAAGACCAAGGCCCTGCTGACGGCCGCCTATCGCGGGCGCGATCTCGTCAGCCAGATCTTGAGCTACGCCCGCAAGGGATCGGAGGAAGTCCGGCCTTTGGTGGTCAGCCCCATCATCCGGGAGACGGTCAAATTCCTTGAGGCCTCGCTGCCGGCCTCCATCATCATTGAGTCGAGCATCCACGAGCCGGAGCGCTCCGTGCTGGCCAACCCGACCCAGGTGCATCAGGTGCTGATGAATCTGTGCACCAACGCCGCCCAGGCCATGCAGGCCGAGGGCGGGCTGCTGACCATAGGCCTGCGCCCAGAGGACATTGCCCCGGGGGGAGACAACCGCCCCGGTCCCTATCTCGTCATGAGCGTGAGCGACACCGGCGTGGGTATCCCCGCAGAGATCCAGGCGCGCATCTTCGACCCGTTCTTTACGACAAAAAGCCAGGGCGAGGGCACTGGGCTGGGCCTGGCTGTGGTGGATGGCATCGTCAAGTCCTGGGGCGGCTTTGTGCGGATACAAAGCGCACTGGGCCAGGGCTCGTCCTTCCAAGTCTTTCTTCCCGTCAGCATGGAGTCGGCGGTGGCGCTGCCCGCGGCCGCGGTGACGGATGAGTTTCCGCATGGCACAGGGCGCGTGCTCTTTGTGGACGACGAACAGGAGCTTGCCGAGTCATGCGCGGTGTTTTTGAAGAGCCTGGGCTATGACGTGCAGGCGGTGACGGATCCCAAGGCGGCCTGGGATTCTTTTGCGGAAAAGCCGGAAAGCTTCGACCTGATCGTTACCGATTTCAGCATGCCGGGCCTGCGCGGCGACCGTTTGGCCAGGGATATGCTCGCCGTGCGGCCGGACATTCCGGTCATTCTCTGCACCGGGTACAGCCAAAGCTTCAAGGAAGGCGACGCCACGGCCCTGGGCATCAAAGCCTACCTCAAGAAACCGGTGAATCTGCGGGACCTCGCGGTTGCGGTCCATCGGCATGTTTCGTGCCGCGACGAGAGCGCGCAGACCTCTTAGACAGTCGGAAAGGAACGGACATATGGCCAAAGTGCTGGTGATAGACGACGATCAGATGACCTGCGACGCCCTCGCCACCCTTGTGCGGCACATCGGGCATGGGGCGGAGCACGCCCTCACCGGCGCTTCCGGTATGGAGCGGGCGCTGCATGAGGAATTCGACGTCGTCTTTTTGGATGTGCGGCTGCCGGATTGCAGCGGGCTTGATCTTTTGCCGCGCCTGCGCGAGCTGCCCGTGCCGCCGGAGGTCATCATCCTCACCGGGCCTGGGCGACCCGGACGGCGCGGAGCTCGCCATACGCAACGGCGCCTGGGACTATCTGCGCAAGCCGGTGTCGCCCAAGGCCATTTTGCTTCCGTTGCAGCGCGTGCTGAAGTACCGCGACGCACTGCGCGCGCGGGGCTCGGCCCTGGCGGGCTTCAAGCGCGAAGGCATCGTGGGCGAAAGCCCCGCGATTCTGCGAGCCTTGGAGGCCTTGGCCTCGGCCGCGCGCAGCAACGCGGGGGTGCTCATCACCGGCGAAACAGGCGCAGGAAAGGAGCTTTTCGCCCACGCCCTGCACGCCAACAGCCGCCGCGCGGCAGGGCCGTTCGTGGTGGTCGACTGCGCGTCCATTCCGGCCAATCTGCTGGAGAGCACGCTCTTCGGCCACGTCAAAGGGGCCTTCACCAGCGCGGACAGGGCCTACGGCGGGCTGGTGCTGGAAGCCTGCGGCGGAACGCTGTTCTTGGACGAGATCGGCGAGCTTCCCCTGGACTTGCAGAAGAACCTGCTGCGCGTATTGCAGGAGCGGCGCTATCGCCCCGTGGGCGGCGGCCAGGAGGTCAGCAGCGATTTCCGGCTTGTGGCCGCCACCAACCGGGACCTGGAGGCAATGGTCACTCAGGGGGTGTTCCGGCAGGATTTGCTGTACCGTCTTGGCGCGACGACCATTGAGGTGCCTCCGCTGCGCATGCGGACCGAGGACATAGAGGGCTTGGCGCAGAGCTGCGCGCAGGCGATTTGCGAGAAGAACGGAATACCCGCCAAGGCGATGGCCCCGGAATTTTTGGAGGCGCTGCGCAGCTATGCCTGGCCGGGCAATGTGCGCGAGCTTGCCAACACCATGGAAAGCGCCATTGCTGCGGCCTTCGACATCCCCATGCTGTTCGCGCGGCACTTGCCGGAGCGTTTGCGCATCGAGCAATTGAAGCGCTCCCTGTGCGAAGACGGCGTCCAAGCGATGGGGGCGGCGCCAGGGAGCTGCGCACAGGCATCGGCTATTGCCGCGCCGGACGACGTTCCCACCTATAAGACGTTCCGGCAGGATGTGCTCTTTGTGGCGGAGCGGGACTATTTCGCGCAGCTCATGGCCGCGGCCCGGGGAGATATCGGCCAGGCTTGCGCCCTTTCCGGCCTGGGAAAAAGCCGCCTGTACGCGCAGCTCAAGCATTACGGCATCGAGAAAGCCTGATTCGCGAACGGCTGCTGTTCTTGTAACCTGTCTTTTGTTTTCCATTATTTTTGGAAAAGCCGTCGTTTTCCACTATATTCGCGCCACTTTTATTGGAATAAGCGTGAGCGTGATGAGGACGTTTTGTGCAACATGCTAGAATGGAAGCAGAATTGTTTTGGCACAGGACTTGTTAAGAGGCAGATAAACGCTCGGGCGATTGCCGGAGACTGCCACTGCAACAAGCGAGAACACTCATGAAGCACAACAATCCTGCGAACAGTACTGGGACGGATGGCGTCGACAGACGCGATTTTCTCAAGTGGAGCGCGCTGCTGGGCGGAATGGCCGCCGTGACCGGAGCGGGTTTCTTACGGCTGTAAGCCCAAGGGCGAAGGAGCCCCCCAGCCGGACAAGCTGGTCTGGACATCGTGCACCGTGAACTGCGGTAGCCGCTGCGTTCTGCGTGCGCACGTCACCAAGGGCGTCGTCACCCGTATTGAAACGGACGACCTGGGCGACGACACCTTCGGCACGCATCAGATACGCGCCTGCCTGCGCGGGCGTTCCATGCGCCGACGCATCTACGCCCCAGAGCGGCTCAAGTATCCCATGAAGCGCGTGGGCAAGCGCGGCGAGGGCAAGTTCGAGCGCATCACCTGGGAGCAGGCCCTGGATGAGATTTCCGGCCGCCTCAAGAAGACCATCGACACCTGGGGCAACGAGTCCGTGTACCTCAACTACGGCACGGGCAACCTCGGCGCCGTGCTGTCCAAGTCCTGGCCGCCCTCCAGCACCCCCGTGGCCCGGCTCATGAACTGCCTGGGCGGGTATTTGAACCATTACGGCGACTACAGCGCCGCCCAGATCGAGACCGCGCTGCCCTTCATGTTCGGCGACTCGTGGGTGGAGGGCAACCCCATCACCGACATCGCCAACACCAAGCTGGCCGTGTTCTTCGGCAACAATCCCGGCGTCACGCGCATGAGCGGCGGCGGCATCATGAAGGACCTGCTCCACGCCAGAGAACAAGGCAAGGCGAAGATCATCGTCATTGATCCGCGCTACACGGACACGGCCATCTCCGTCGCGGACGAATGGATTCCCATCCACCCCGGCACGGACGCGGCCCTTGTTTCCGCCCTGGCGCACGTGATGATCAGCGAAAATCTGGTGGACCGGGAGGCGCTGCGCCGCCTCACCGTCGGGTTCGACGAGGACACGCTGCCTCCGGGCATTCCCGCGGGCAACTCCTACACGTCATACATTCTGGGCAAGGGCCCGGACAAGACGGCCAAGTCCCCCGCCTGGGCCGCTGGCATCACCGGCATCCCGGAACAACGCATCATCCAGCTGGCGCGCGAGATCGCAGGCGCAAAGCCCTGCTACATCGTGCAGGGTTGGGCTTCGCAGCGCCAGGCCAATGGCGAACAGACCGCCCGCGCCATCTGCACCTTGCCGTTGCTGACCGGAAACCTCGGCGTGCAGGGCGGCAACACCGGCGCGCGCGAGGGCGGCGTCTCCCTCAAGTTCGGCTCCTTCCCCACGCTTCAGAATCCGGTGAAGACCGCCATCTCCGTGTTCATGTGGACCGACGCCATTGAGCGCGGCAAGGAGATGACCGACAAGCGCGACGGTGTGCAGGGCCGGGAGAGGCTCGTCGCCCCCATCAAGTTCATCTGGAACTTCGCGGGCAACTGCATCGTCAACCAGCACGCCGACGCGGGCCGCACCACCCGCATTCTACAGGACGAAACCAAGTGCGAGACCATCGTGGTCATCGACAACTTCATGACCCCCAGCGCACGCTATGCGGACATTCTGCTGCCAGGCACAAGCAACCTGGAGGAAGACGACTTCGCCATGCACAACAACTGCTCGGCCATGAGCTTTGTCGTGTTCACCCAGAAGGTGGTGGAGCCCTTCTTCGAGTCGCGCACCATCTTCGACATTTGCGCAGGGGTGGCCAAGCGCATGGGCGTGGAGCAGGCCTTTACCGAGGGCCGCACCAGGGATCAGTGGCTGCGCAAGATTTATGAGGACTCCCGCGTGATGCACCCGGACCTTCCGGCCACGCTGGAAGAGGCGTTCGCCATGGGCTTTTACAAGCACCACCACGAAGGTCCGCCCCCTGTGGCCTATAAGGCCTTCCGAGAAGATCCTGAGAAGAACCGCCTCAAGACCCCCTCGGGCAAGGTGGAGATCTTTTGCAAGAAGTTGTGGGAGATAGGCCATACCTGGGAGCTGGCCAAGGGCGACCGCATCACCGCTCTTCCAGAATACTTGGCCACATGGGAAGGCATCTCCGATCCGCTGCGCAAGAAGTTCCCGCTGCAGATCATCGGCCACCATTATAAGCAGCGCACGCATTCCACTTACGGCAATGTCGACTGGCTCAAGCGCATTGCGCCCCAGGAGCTGTGGATTAATCCATTGGACGCAGAGCCGCGGGGCATAAAGCACGGCGACAAGGTCCGCGTCTTCAACGACCGCGGCGCGACCATGGTTGTGGCCAAGGTGACGCCGCGCATAATGCCCGGCGTGCTGAGTCTGCCCCAGGGCGCCTGGTACACCCCGGACGCCAACGGCGTGGACCAGGGCGGCTGCATGAACGCCCTGACCTCGCAACGGCCAACGCCGCTGTCCAAGGGCAATCCGCAACACACCAACCTCGTTGAGGTCGCCAAGGCGTAAGGAGAGTCGGCATGCTGAAGAGACCTGCATTCTATGTGAACGTTGACAAGTGCACCGGCTGCAAGACGTGCATGATCGCCTGCATTGACAAGCACGATCTGCCCACAAGCGTCCTCTGGCGCCGGGTGAGCGAATATGTCGGGGGCGACTGGGTCCGCCGCGCGGGCGGCACCTATTCGCAAAACATCTTTGCGTATTATTTGTCCATTTCCTGCAACCACTGCGAAAATCCCATCTGCGTCCGATCTTGTCCGACAACGGCCATGCACAAGGACGAACACGGCATCGTCAGCGTGGACCACGACAAGTGCGTGGGCTGCCGCTACTGCGAGTGGGCCTGCCCCTATTCCGCGCCGCAATATAACGCGGAGCTCGGCAAGATGACCAAGTGCGACTTTTGCCGCGACTACCTGGAGGCGGGCAAGGCCCCGGCCTGTGTGGCCGCGTGTCCCAACCGCGTGCTGGAGTACGGCGAGTACGACGCCCTGGTGGCGAAGTACGGCATTTCACAGGTCATTGCGCCTTTGCCAGATACCGCCATCACCCAACCCAACCTCGTCATCACCCCCAGCCGCCACGCCCAACCGGCGGGCTCCCGCGCGGGAAAGATCCGCAATCCCGAGGAGGTTTAGCCATGCTCACGAATGAATGGAGCCTCGTGCTGTTCACCCTTTTGGTCCAGACCTCCGTCGGATTGCTCGTGGTTTCCGAGGCTGCCCGCCTTGCCGACGGGCCGTCCAGAACGCTGCTTTCCTGGCAGAATCCGTTGGCGTGCGTGTTTTCCGGCCTTGGGCTGCTGCTCTCGCTCACCCACTTGGGAACGCCGCTGCACAGCGTGTTCACCGTGCTCAACCTTGGCAATTCCTGGCTGAGCCGAGAGATTCTGGCCACCGGCGTCTTCTTTGTGGCGTTGCTCGGCCTCACCAGGCTGCGCGCCAAGTCGCCGGAGAAGGACTTCCGCGCCCTGGTGGCCGTGACTATGCTGCTGGGCCTCACCGCCATTGTGGTCATGTCCAATGTCTACCGTCTGGTGTCCGTGCCGGTGTGGGACACCGTCGCAACGGTGCTGGGCTTCTTCGGCACCGCCCTGTTGATGGGCGCTGTGGGGGGAGGGCTGCTGTACGCGCTGCAGCTGCGCCGTGCGGTGGGAACGCCCGCCGGACCGGGGCTTTCCGGCATCTTCTGCGCCACGGCGGTTCTTGGGCTGGCATTGCTGTTCCTCGGCATTCCCTTGAGCGTGGCCGCGCAGGGAGCGGCCTATAACCCCGGCATCACCGATCAGTTCGTGCTGAGTCCCGGCGGGCTTGGTCTGCTGGCCTTGCGCATTGTGCTGGTGTTTGCCGGGGCGGTGCTCTTCGCCTGGACCATGTACCGGACCTTCAGCGTCGACAACCAGCACCTGCTGGTGCGCTTGAGTGCCGTGGCCCTGGCCTGCGTCTTCGCGGGAGAGGTGCTGGGCCGCCTCATGTTCTATACCTCCTACCTGCGCATGGGGCTGTAGCATGAACGAATCCTCTGACATGGCGCCGCATGCGTTTGAACCGCCATGCGCCTGGATGAACGGGGAAGAGCGGCTCATGGGGGCGGTTTTGGCCTGCCGGTTTTTCGGGTTGCTTTTCCGCGCCGCGCCAGGGAAAACGCTTCTGCGCTCCCTGCGGGATCAGGGGCTTTTGACGAACTGGCCGCTTGCGGGCGGCGGCGCGCAGGCCGAGCGGGGCTTGGGGCTTATGCGGGGCTTCCTCTGTTTGCCTGTGGAGGAGGCGGTCTCGCTGACGCAAAGAGAGTTCGCCGAGCTCTTTGTCGGGCCGGAGCAGCCGCTCAACCAGTGGGAGTCCGTCTGGACAAGCCGGGAGAAGCTGCTGTTCGGCGAATCCACCCTGGCCGTGCGCGAGGCCTACGCCTGCTACGGCATGGAGACGCCGGGCCCGGAGCCGGATGACCACATCAGCCTTGAAATGACGTTTCTCGGGGAACTGCTCGGCAGGGCGGCCGAGGCTTCGGGACAGGGAGATGCTGCTGGCGCGGCGGAGCTGATCGCGGCCTGCGCCGCGTTTTATGCAACGCACCCGGCGCGTTGGGCAAAACTGTTCTTGCGGGAGTTGGAGGCGCGCGCCGCCACGGACTTTTACCGTGGTGCGGCCATGCTGTGCGCCGCCACGCTGGACAGTCTTGAAGGCAGCCTCTTCCGGCCGCGGGGGCAGGGCTGAGCATGGTTTCCTCCGGGCCGGACGCATCGCAGCCGGAGTCTTTGACCCGCCGGCGCTTCCTCCAGCTCTTGACGGGCGGCGGGCGGCAACAGCCGTCCCCGTCCGAGCCGGAGGAAAGACGCGCCTGGCTGACCCTTGTTGGCCTGTGCCACGCCTGTGGAGCCTGCGCCAAGGCCTGCCCCAAGGAGGCCCTGCGTCTGCTCAAAAAGGACGGGCGGTTCCTGCTGGCGTTCCAGCAGGATCTCTGCGATGGGTGCGGCCTCTGCCTCAAGACCTGCGTCTCGGGGTGCCTGACCCTGTCGCGTCGAGACGAGCCCCTTGAACAAAACGCGGTCATTCTGGCCGAGGGGGCTCTTCTTGTGTGCCGCCGCTGCCGCGGCGCGACCGCCGTCGTGGTGGACGGCTATTGTCCCTTCTGCGCAAGGGCGGTGGGGCTGACGTCTTGAACCAAGGCCAAGGGCCGTGGCCGTGTTGCGCGCCTATGGCGGCTCGTCTGCAGCTGTGTGGCATGAATAGCATGCTTTGAGCGGCTGGCGGCGGCTTTGAGGCCATGTTCAGCAGTGCTTGCACCAGAGGGAGGGCAGGGGCGAAGGGCCCTGGCTCTCCCTTTGTTTGTGCCCTGTTGCTTCGGCAGGAATACTTTTGAAGCGCTAGAGCAGCTTCACGTAGGCCTTCACGATGACCTTGAGCCCGAAGCCGGGAAAGTTCACGCGGTACTTGTCCGGCGGAATTTCGGCGATGATCTTGCCCTGGCCGAAGATCTTGTGCTCGCACATGCCGAACTTGGTGTAGGCCGAATCCATGGCCGACTTGGGCGCTGGCGCGGCATCATACTGCGCGTGCGGCGCGGCGGCTGCGCTCACCGGCCGGGCGCCCGGCTCATAGGCGGGGCGGCGGGGCGGCTCCGGGCAGACCACCGGGGGCAGGTAGCCGTCGTCGCGGGTCATGATGCCGGGGCGCACCTGCTCGTCCTTGCGGCGCAGGCCGCCGGTGAAGGTCTCCACATAGCGGTCGGCCACGGCGTCGGGCAGCTCGTTCACAAAGGGACTGGTCACCGCGGGTTCGCGGCAGTTGTTGAAGCGGTTGAACACGGAGCCGGGCACAAGCAGCGCCAGTTCGTCCTTGGCGCGCGTGCAGGCCACGTACATGAGCCTGCGCTCCTCCTCCATGTCCTCCTGGCGCTGCATGGCCTTCTTGCTGGGGAAGCGGTCCTCCACCAGATCGATGAGGATGACCGCGCGCCACTCCAGGCCCTTGGCCGAGTGCACGGTGGAGAGCACCACGGCGTTGTCCGTGCGGTCGTCTTCGCCGGGTGAACCGTCAAGGCACAGGTCGGCCAGAAATTCCTCGATGGTCTTGTAGTTCACCACGATCTGCGAAAGCTGCTCCAACCCGGCCTGACGCTTGGGGTAGTCGTCCGGGTACAGCTGCACCAGCATGGGCGCATAGTAGCTCATGGCCCGGTCCAGGGCCGGAGCCGGGGCCTGGTTCAGGCGGCGCAGGGCGTCCAGCTCGGCCAGCAGGCCGTTCAACTCGGGGAAGCGCTTCTTCTGCTTTTCCACCGTGGCCGTATCGCCCGCCAGCAGGGCCGTGGCAATTTTGCCAGCCGTCTTGCCGCCCACGCCCTTGAGGAAGCCGAGCACCCGCTGCCAGGCCAGCATGTCCGATGGATTGGCCGCAAGACGCAGGAAGGACAGGATGTCCTTCACGTGGGCGGCCTCGTGGAAGCGCACGCCGCCGTATTTGCGGTAGGGCAGCCCGGCGCGGGTCAGGGGCCACCTCCAGCGGATAGGACTGGTAGCCCGCGCGGAAGAGCACGGCGATCTCGTGCAGGGGATGACGCGAGGCCATGTCCGTGATGAGGCTGACGGTCTGCGTGGCCTGGGACTGGTCGCTCAGGCTCTGGATGATGCGCGGCCGCGCCCCGCCGGTGCGGTCGGTGAAGAGATGCTTGTCGAACTTCTGCTGCGCCCCGGCCAGGATGATGTTGGTGAGGTCCAGAATGGGCTGGGTGGAGCGGTAGTTCTGCTCCAGGCGGATGATTTTGGCGTTGGGAAAATGCTGCGGAAAATCAAGGATGTTCGCCACCACAGCACCGCGGAAGGCGTAGATGGACTGGGCGTCGTCGCCCACGGCCATGACGTTGCCGTTTTCTCCCGCAAGCAGCCGCACAAGCCGCGCCTGCACCAGGTTGGTGTCCTGATATTCGTCCACCATGACGTAGGGATAGCGGCGGCGCAGCATGTCGCGGATGTCCGGGTGCTCCAGCAGCAGACGCTCCAGCTCGAAGAGCAGGTCGTCGTAGTCCATGAGCCCCTGGGTGCGCTTGGCCTTGGCGTATTCCACGGCCAGGCGCTCTATGTCCGCCTGATAGCACAGCAGGTGATAGGCCTCGCGGTCCAGAATGGCCTGGATGGAGACCTCCTTGTTGCGCGATTTGCCGATGACATCGGCCAGGGTGGCGCGCTTGGGGTAGCCGCGGTCGCCCTTGCCCAGGTCCAGGTGGGACTTGAGCTCGCCCATCAGGTCCTCGGAGTCCGAGCGGTCCATGAGCGTGAGGCCCTGCGGATAGCCCGCTTCTTGCGCGTGGCGGCGCAGCACGGAATAGGCGAAGGAGTGGAAGGTGCCGCCGCTGGCCCCGGTGAGCGGCCTGCCCAGCACCAGCCCCGCGCGGTGCAGCATTTCCTGGCTGGCGCGGCGGGTGAAGGTCAGAAGCAGGATGTTCTCTGGCGAGACGTGGCCCTGCACCAGATGCGCCAGGCGGTAGACGATGGTGCGCGTTTTGCCGCTGCCCGCGCCGGCAATGACCAGCACCGGCCCGCCCATGTGCAGGGCGGCCTCGCGCTGGGCCGGGTTCAGCTCCTGCTCGAAATCTATGCTCACTCGATACGTCCGCTCATTGGAAAGGTCCCCTCGCTCAAAATGCCCCTCAAAGGATAAGCCCGGCCGGTCCGTGCGTTCCGCCAAGCCCGAAATAGTCCAGCGCCAGGGCGCCCACGTCGCGCACCCGCGCCACCTTGGCCCCGCTCCGTGTGGCGGCCCGTGTATCGGCGAAGAACACGTCTTCCGGGCTGTGCATGCCGAAGCGGCCAAAATGCCCGAATACTTCCGCGCGGTCAAAGCGCGCCTTGAGGTCGCAGCCGCGCCTGGGAACGCAGATGAGATCCGGTGCGTTTTCGCTTCCGTACAGCTCGCGGCCGCCCAGCACCTGTTCCATGACCGGGCGGCCCTTCCAGGTCAAGCCCATAAGCAGGGCGCGCAGATCGGCCATGATGCCCGCGGCCTCGGACTCGCGCACGCAGCCGCGGGCGAAGCGGTCCGCCCGGTGCAGCACGATGCGCCCCGGATCAAGGGCGAAGGCCCGCGCATCCGGCCCGATGCAGCCCGCGTCCCACTCGTCGCGCGGGGCGCGGCCCAAGCGCAGGAAGCCCGCTTCCAAGAGCACCCGGTTCAGGTCCACTTCGGTTTCCAGCGCGCAGAAGCCGTGGTCCGCCAAGGCCAAAAGCGCCTTGGGCTCCGGCAACGCGTCATAGCGCTCCAGCACCTCGCCCACCAGGCCGTCCCACTCCGCAAGCAGCGCCATGCAGGCCGCGTGCAGCGGGTGGCCTTCATCCGCCACCGCCGGGAAAAAGAAATGGAACAGCCGGTCCGTCTCGGTCAGCACGCACACGAACAAGTCCCAGGCCAAATCCGGCCACAGCAGGTTCAGCGCCGCGCGCCGCCCGGCGAGCGACAGCCGCAGTTGCTCCAGCAGATATTCCGGCTCCGCAGCGCCCCGAGTCGTGTCTCCCTCGACCCGATACCCTGCGGCGCGCAGCGGTCCCAGCAGAAACGGCGGGAACACGGCGCTGGCGAGGTCATCGGCCACGAAGCCGCCGATGAGCATGCCCCGCAGCGGCTTTGCCGGGGCCATGTTCGGCAGGTTCATGACGCGTGAGACAAGCCCGGTCTCGCCCAGCCGGTCAAAGATGGTCGGCACGCGCACGTCGTTGAAGTTGGCGATGCGCAGGCCGTAGGTCTTGGGATCGAGCACGGTGAAGCCGTGCACGCCGTGTTTGCCCGGGCCCTCCGCCGTGAAGAAGCTTGTCCAATTCACGGGCGAAAGCTCCGGCAGTTCGGCGCGCATGGCCCGGGCGTGGGGCAGCAGGCGCGCCACGTTTGGCAGGCTTTGGGAATGCTGGCGGGCCAGGGAGAGCGGCAGGCCGTCCAGGCCGAGGACGAGAAGGCGCGGGCGTTGCGTCATGGCTGCGCCAAGGCGTGGCGGCGAAAGCCAGAGACGCAGAGGGACCGCAAGGCGTTGTACCGGGAGGAGCCTCCGGCGGCCAGGGGGCCTGAGGCCCCCTGGAACCCCCCATGCCGCAAAGCCAAAGGGCAAGGCCCTTTGGCTTTGCGGTGGGCGAGCGCCGTTTCGGTTTTCCTTATGGGAGTCCAGAGGGCCTTGTGCCCTTTGGCCCCCGGAGGGATATTCTCTGCGCTACACCAGTTCCACATCGTACTTCTGCATGAAGTGCACTGGGTTGTAGGAAAGCTTGGCCTTGCGCAGGCCTTCGTCGCCCAGGTCCTGCTCACGGTTCACGAAGGTGAAGCGGTCCTCTTGGGCGGCCAGAAAATGGTTGTTGATGGCCTGATAGATGCCCTTGAAGCGCGTGTCGCCCTTTTCGAAGTGGATGACCATGGTGTCTTTGTTCAGGCATTCGCCCACGGTGTAGGCCACGACCTTGCCGCCGATGCGGATGGTGCCGCCAAGCAGGCTGCCCAGGCGGTCGAACACCTTGAGCACGCGGCTGATGGCTTCGTTCTCGGCCTGCAGGGCTTCGGAGGCGTGCTCCTGCCAGCCGTGCCACTCGGCCTGCATGTCGAGCACTTCCTCCACGCAGTCGGCCTGCATGGGCGTGTACTCGAAGATGTTGCTCTTTTCGAATTGGTTCAGCAGGTTCTTTTTCTTGTGAAATTTGTTGCCCTTGAGCTCGACGAGTTCGGGCACGGAATACACGTAGTCGAAGTGGTCGCGCGCCTCGGTGGCGTGGATGCGCTCGCCGAAGGCCTGCTTCCAGATGGTCAGCAGGGACTCGGGCACGCGGGTGAAGCGCGCCGGACCAGCGAGACAAGGCAGCTTGGCCCAGTCGACCTTGGACCAATCGCCCACCGGGGCCCAAAAAATTTCCTGTCCAAGGGTCTGCTTCAGCCACACCAGCCCGTGGTCGAAGCGCCACTTGAGGCCGTAGTGGGGCGCCCAGCCGTAGAGGTTGGCGAAGGCGTAGTCCGAGGTGACCTCTGGGCAGGCGCACAGGGCGGTCTTGTACTCTTCCTGATGCTTGAGACAGATGTGCTCGAAGGTTTCGCAGGTGCTCATCAGTGTGTTCCGTTCCGGGTTTTGGACATGGCGAAGCGTTGCCAGTCCTTTCGGGTGAATATGTAGAAAAGGATGCCCGCTTGGCAAGCCTGTGAGGCCAGCATGGAGAACCACACGCCGGTGGCCGTGCCCAGGATGACGTGTCCAAGGAGATAGGCCAGGGGCAGGCGCACCAGCCAGGTGCCCAGGCCCATGCCGACGAGGTTGTACACCGTGGCTCCGGCCCCGGCGAGTGCTCCGGCCAGAATCATGGTGGTGAGGGTGAAGGGGATGGCCAGCACGTTGTACACGAGGTAGTTTTCCGCCTCGGCCTGAACCTGGGGCATGGGCGCGATGAAACCCGCGATGTCGCCCAGAAACGGCCAAAGCAGCGCGGAAAGGATGCCTATGCTCACCAGGCCTATGGCCAGGATGCGCAGGCCCATGCGCTTGGCCTCCTCTGGCTTGCCCGCGCCCAGCAGGTGGCCCACCAGTATGCTGGCCGTGAGGTTGAGGGCGAAGGCGGGCAGAAAAAGCATGGACTCAACGCGTGCGCCCGCGGCCATGCCGGCCAAGGCGATGACGCTGTCCCTGGGCAGACTGGCGGTGATGGCGAAAAGGACCAGGTAGCCGGAATGCCAGACGATCTGCATGAATCCTGCGGGCATGGCGACCTTGAACAGATACGGGAACGCGCGGCGCACCCAGCAATAGGGCGCAAAGATCTTGCGGCGCAGGGTGCCATCGCGCCAGAGCACATAGAGCCCGAACACGGCGCCGAGCATGATGGACGAGAAGGTGGACCAGACCACGCCGGTGACGCCGAGATTGGGCAGGCCCCACAGCCCCAGGCCGAACCCCAGGTCGCCCAAGGTGTTCACCAGGGTCACCAGGATCATGGTGTACAGCGGTACCATGACCTGCCTACGCGCGCGGAACACCGCGTTCTGCATGATCATCATGTAATATGGGGGCAGGGTGTAGAGAAAAATCTGCAGCACGTAGCGCGTCAGGGGAACGATGTCGTCCGGCACCTGCAGGGCGCGCACCAGCAGGTCGCGCAGGGGCAGCCCCAGAACAAGGAACACCAGCCCTGATACGGCGGCGATGGACAGGCACAGGCCGGTGTAGCGTTCCGCGCGGAGCTGTTTGCCCGCGCCCAAAGACTGGCTGATGGCCGCCACAGCGCCGCCAGCCACGGCCGTGGCGATGACCAGGAACAGGAACAGGGATTGGGTGATGATGCCCAGGCTGGCCTGGACGCGGTGGTCGATCTTGCCCGCCACCCACACGTCCACGAAGCCGATGAGGAAGTTGAACAGCATCATCAGCACCTGGGGCCAGGAGAGCTTCCAGATGAGACGTGTTGGATTTGAAATAAGATCGGCTGATTGCATGGAGGTCCTGGCGCGCGGTATGCGCAACTTGTGGAAGTAGGTACGAATTGACGCCTGCCAAGGGGCGGGCACGGAATTTCTTTACGCCGGGCGCATGTTCTGCCATATTTGTTAGGAGAAAAGGGGCGCGCCAAGCGCCGAATCCGGAGGTGCCATGAGCGCAAGGAAGACGAATGGAGCCGATGCCGGGGATGGAGCCGCCGGGCCCGTGCTGCGCGTGCATTTATGGCTGGAGACGGATGGGCGCATGCTCTTCGGCCTGGGGCGCATCCAGTTGTTGGAGCAGGTGGAGCGCCTGGGCTCGCTGAATCAGGCCGCCAAGGCTCTTGGCATGAGCTACCGTGCGGCCTGGGGACGCATCAAGAGCACGGAGCAAGCCCTGGGAGAACCGCTTCTGGCCAAGGCCAGCGGCCGCAAGGGCTACGAGCTGACTCCGCTCGCCGTGACCCTGCTGCGGGATTTCGCCCTGTGGCACCAGGAAGTGGAGGCTTACGCCCTCAAGCGGGCCAAGGAGCGCCTGCCGTGGAACGTGCAGCCGTATTCCGGCGCGGCCGCCAGCGATCCCCCCTCGGAGTCCTGAACTTTTTCCCCTCGCCAAAGAAAAAGGCTGCCCCAAAGCGCCACGGGTTCCTCCAAGGAGGGCCGGACGCCTGGGGGCAGCCTTATTGTGCTTTCGTCAGCGTCTAGCGACGTCCGCCGCGGTCGCCGCCGCGTCCGCCACGGTCACGGTCGCCGCCGCGTCCACCGCGGTCACGGTCGCCGTCACGGCGGGGGCCAGAGGAAGGCGGACGGCGGAACTCGTCCAGGTTCACTTCCTGGCCGGCCTGCTCCATGAGCCAAGCCTTGCGGGACAAACGGATGCGTCCACCCGGCTCCAGCTCAATGACCTTGACCCACACTTCCTGTCCAAGCTGCAGCAGGTCTTCCACACGCTCCACACGCTCCACGTCCATCTGGGAAACGTGCAGCATGCCCTCGGCGCCGGGCAGAATCTCGACCAGCGCGCCGACTTCCAGAATCTTCTTCACGGTGCCCAGGTAGTTGCGGCCCGGTTCAGGAGTCTGGTCGTAGTACAGCACCATGGCCTTGGCCTTCTGCAGGCTCTCGGTGTTGGGGGCGAAAATGGCCACCTTGCCGGAATCTTCGATATCAATGGCGGCCTGGGTCTCGGCGGTGATGGCCTTGATGTTCTTGCCGCCAGGTCCGATGACGCTGCGGATCTTCTCGGGATTGATGAACACCACTTCCATCTGCGGAGCCAGCGGGGAGAGCTGGGGCCGGGGCGCGGCCAGGCACATGTTCATGTGCTCCAGGATGTGCATGCGGGCGTCGCGGCTCTGGGCCAGGGCCTTGCGCAGCACGTCGTAGGGAATGCCGGTGGTGATCTTGATGTCCATCTGGATGCCGGTGATGCCGCGGGCGGAACCGGCGACCTTGAAGTCCATGTCGCCCAGGGCGTCTTCGTCACCCAGGATGTCGGTGAGGACGATGTAGTCCTCGCCCTGCTTCATGAGGCCCATGGCGATGCCCGCCACCGGCTCCTTGATGGGCACGCCCGCGTCCATGAGGGCGAGGGAGGCGCCGCACACGGTGGCCATGGAGGAGGATCCGTTGGAGTCCATGACCTCGGAGACCACGCGCAGGGTGAAGGGGAACTCGTCGGGGTTCGGCAGCACGGGGGAGATGGAACGCTCGGCAAGGGCGCCGTGGCCGATGTCGCGGCGGCTGGGGCCGCGCAGAATGCGCACTTCGCCCACGCAGTCGGCGGCTGGGGCCGCGCAGAATGCGCACTTCGCCCACGCAGT
>Ga0183099_1000689_pt1 | contig 22627 bp, 20 predicted proteins | sample Biomet1_FD_127788 | JGI IMG/M metagenome (GOLD analysis project Ga0183099, IMG submission 127788) | Microbial communities from bioreactor (seeded with anoxic lake sediment) at LBNL, California, USA - Biofuel metagenome 1 | ecosystem: Engineered > Bioreactor > Anaerobic > Unclassified ...
GTCGTAGGCCCAGTAATCCTTCGCCACATCGGTAAAGGGCAGGCCGTCATAGGGGAACAGGACCGCCCGGCTCACTGCCCCACCGTCGAGCCAGGTCAAAAACCAGGTTCCGGGGATCAGGTCCCGATAGGTGACGACGTTTTTCGTCTGATAGGGCGTGACCTTGCCGGAGGATGAGACCGTCATTCGACCGCCCTCGCTGGTGGTGACGGTGATGCCGCTTTCATCCACCGCGTCCACCGCCACCACCTGCTGATAGGTGGGGGCCGGGGTGCTCTTGGACAGCCCGCAGAGGACCAGTACTGCTACGGCCTCGACCGGGGGAAGCAGTGTCATAGCGGGCCTGACATACGTCCGCACGGTCTCCCCATCCTTCACACTGTCCAGCTCGGCTGCCGCGCCGGTCTGCGCGTTCAGAACGCGGGTAGACTCGCTGAGATGGACGATGGTCTTTTCGCCGCTCCCGTCGGTCAGACTCAGCAGGCCGTCCGTCCCGCGGCTCAGCGTCCCCTCCAGCAGCTTGAGCCCCTGGGGAGCATTTTGCGTTCCGCCGTTCGCTCCCGCGGCAGGAACCGCCAGCATGGCGACGCACAGCAGCAGAGCCACCAGCTTGCATATTCTCTTTCTCATAATGTCTCATTCCTCCAGTTCAGAAAAACTTCTTGCGGCATCCGCCGTACAGCTCATTGTTTTCTTAGACGCTTCGGAGGTAAAAAAGTTCCCACACATTGACATCACAGGGTAAATCCGTTAAACTGTGTTCTTATAAAGAAACCCTCTGTCTGCGGCACACACCAGCAGAATATCCGGAAAGGGGCACAAATTCATGGCGAACACAACCGTCCTCGTAAAATTTCCCGGTCAGGCCCTCTGCTATATGAAGGTTCCAACCGATCGAATCGAGGAGATCTATGAAAGCATCGCCGGACTCCAGTCCGCAGAGGTAGACATGTTCTCGCTATATCGTGGCTTTTATTATATTTTAATGGATAAGAACCGCGGAAGGAAAAAACTGCCGGCCAACATGACGGCTTATCTGGTGGACTCAGCGGGGGAAATGAACGCCGTGGATATTACGGGCGTTTTTGTCATTTGCAAGCTTCCAAAGGGTCTGATGTACCCCATGGCTGACATGACCCCGGAGGACACGGAGCAGGTAATCAAGCTTCTGCAAAACTGAACGGATACTAAAGAGAGCCCGCCGAAGGCATTTAGGAACCGTTCCAGAATGTGTAGACAGCAAAACAAGGTTCTCTCAGTTTCCATTGCCTTGATAGTTATCCATTCCTGTTTGCTCATAATAATACCCTCTGATGTAGTTCTATTTTCCTACATCAGGGGGCTTTTTGTTTATTGTCCGCCTTTATCGGACCTGTTCGCGCTGCCTGGACTTTTATAGGTTTTTTTATTTGCGCAGTTGATTTTTTGGCATATTTGGAGTAGACTGACGGAACAATTAGCAGGGAGGGATTTTTTTTGCGCGCCTATACGGCGGACCAGTGGGTCCTATTCTTTTTCTTTTATTGTCTGTGCGGCTGGGTGTGGGAGTCCTGTTATGTCTCCATCCGTCAGCGCAGCTGGGTAAACCGGGGATTTCTCCATGGGCCGCTGCTGCCCATTTATGGCTCTGGGGCCATCCTGATCCTGCTGTTCACCCTTCCGGTGCGAAATCATCTGGTATTGTTATACCTGTGCGGTGCGGTTGCGGCCACGCTGTTGGAATACGTCACCGGCGCGGCCATGGAGCGGCTCTTCAAGGTACGCTATTGGGATTACTCCAATCAAAAACTCAATATGAACGGCTATATCTGTCTCAGCAGCAGTATTGCCTGGGGCTTTTTCTCCATCCTGCTGGTAAAGCTCATCCATCCTCCTATCGCGCGGCTGGTGCTGTCGATCCCCGCCGCATTCGCCGCGCCGCTGGCGCTGGTGCTGGTGGCAGCGTTTACCGTGGATACGGTGCGATCCGTCCAGGCCGCGTTGGACCTGCGGGCCATGCTGGAAAAGCTTACCGAGGAAAACGAGGAGCTGCGCCGTCTGGCCCGGCGGGTGGAGATCGTCTCCGCTTTCGCGGAAGAGGACCTGCAAAAGTTCCGGGATAGGACCCAGGTGGAGCGCATCCTGCTTCAGGACCGCCTGAGGGCGGAGCGGCAGAAGCGAATCGAGAACAAAGCGGAACGGACGCTGCGGCGGGAGGAGCGTTTGGCCGAAGCGCTACGCACTCTGTCCGAGGCAAAGCTCAGCGCGCTTGAAAATGTGGTCTCCGCTACGGAGGCCTGCCGGGATCGGCTGGAGGGGAGCGGCGAGGCTTTTGCGGAAAAGCGGGCAGAGCTTGACGAGGCGGTGAAAAAGCTGCGGGAGCGTCAGGCTGTCATCAGGACCCGGACCGCAAAGACCTACCGCCGGTCGCTGCGAATTCTGCGGGGCAATCCCACCGCCATGGCAAAGCAGTACGCCGACGCTATGGAAAGTCTTCGCCGATTAGGTGGTATGCACAAGGACTGAACTTTACAGCGCGGAGAATCTCTGTGAGGATAAAAGACCGGAAGCCGGAGCGCTGTAACGCGCTCCGGCTTCCGCATTTTTACTTTTCTGAAATTGCGTCCGCGCGATCGCCGATCCGCCGTCGCGATCGATTAAAACAGGTCGCCGCTTCCGCCGTCGTCGATGCCCGGCTGATTAACGGACGGGAGAGGTGAGACGCCGCTGGTGCGCTTGGCTGTTTCGTAGTACCCCAATTGTGTACATTGATAGGTGGGCAGGTAGAAAATCTCTATGGCCACAGCCCACAGCCCGCAAAGAAGGTCAACGCCCAGAGACACACCGGTAGATACAGGATCAAGTGCGGCGCCGCTGAGCAGGTAGGGGTTATGCGTGGTTGCAAGGTAGCCGCCCCAGACAGAGAGGGGTAAGGAAGCCAACAGCCCCCAGCCCAAATAGCTCAGATCCAGCGTGAAAAGCTGACCCTTGTAGCCCATGGTCTGCTTCTTGCTTAGCTCCAGCGCGTCCATGCAGCCAAGCTCCGGATTTTCACAGAGGTTAAAGTAGGCAAACTGATAGCGATACGCGGCGATGATGCCGGGGACGATGAATAAGCAGGCCCACAGCAGGATAAAAAAGGTTTGCACGATGGCAAGACCGATCACCTTTCCGACGAAGGAGAACCCATCGAACAAAGTCAGATATTCCGCCCGCTGTCCCTTACGGACCGTCGAGCAGTACAGGATAAAGCCAATGGATAAAACCATGCTCAAGAGCGAGGTCAAAATGCGGACAAAGATTCCCAGCGGATTGCCATAGGAGATCGTGCCTCCGCTGTTGGCAACGGAGTCCACCATACTCAAAATCAGGCCCAACAGCAGATACAGCGCCGCAAACCCCTTGGAACTCACCTGCGCGTCCCGCAGCACCCCCTTCATCTCCGCTTTCAGACCAGGCCGGTCAATCACTTCCGCCATAAAAAACGCTCCTTCCGCGCCGCTGTATACCGGCGGCGATACCTTTAATATATGTATTGGTGCGCGCATAATAACTGTATGCCGCGATTTCAGTGTAGCACGCGAAGAGAATCTTGGCAAGTCCGGGGCTGAAAAGCTGTGCAGAATTTGTTAAAAAACACACAAATTTCTGTGAAAACCAACGTTCACAGTCTGGACATTTATTTCTTTTTGGTGTAGAATAAACCGCAGTATGTGGTAGAGTAGCCTTTTGCCGCTCTAACCAGGACTAAAAATGAGGTGAAAACTATGGCACAAGCGTTCTTTGGCGGCGTTCATCCCCACGATATGAAGGCCGCCACCAATGAAAAGGCCATCGAACAGCTGGCGCCCCCGGCTGAGGTGGTTATCCCCATGTCCATGCACTTTGGCGCACCATGCACACCTATCGTCAAGGTTGGAGACCATGTAAAGGTCGGCCAGAAGATCGGTGAGTTCCGCGGGTTAGGCGCGCCGATTCATGCCAGCGTTTCCGGCACGGTTAAGGCTGTGGAGCCGCGCCCCTATTCCATGGGCGGCAACATGACGTCTGTCGTGATTGAAAACGACATGAAAGATGAGCTGAGCGAAGAAGTCAAAGCTCCCGCGAATCCCGACGCCCTGACGGTCGAGGAAATGGTTGAGATCGTTAAGAACGCCGGCATCGTCGGCATGGGTGGCGCAACGTTCCCTACCCATGTGAAAATTTCCGGCGGCATTGGAAAAGTGGACACGGTTATTATCAACGGTGCGGAATGCGAACCATACATCACCGGCGACCACCGCACAATGCTGGAGCGCCCTGAGGAGATCATCGGCGGCGCGATTTATCTGGCCAAAATGTTTGGTGTGGATAAAGTTGTGATCGGCGTGGAGGATAACAAACAGAACGGCATCGACTCCATGAACAAGGTCATTTCCGAAAAGCATGCCCCCGTGGTGGTGGAGTCTTTGCACGCCCGTTACCCCCAGGGCGGTGAAAAACAGCTGTGTCAGGCCATCACCGGAAAGCAGGTCCCTCCCGGAGGGCTGCCTTCCGCCATCGGCTGCGCCGTATTCAACATCAACACCACCTGCGCCATTTACCGGGCCATCACCGAGGGTTTGCCCGCGGTGCGCAAGGTGGTTACCGTGTCCGGCTCCGGCGTCATTGACCCGAAGAATCTGGAGTGCCCCATCGGAACCCCCGTGGCCAATCTGCTGGATGCCTGCGGCGGGGTGAAGGAAGGTACCTATAAGCTGATCGCCGGCGGTCCCATGATGGGCATGGCCCAGTATACCGCGGACATTCCCGTGGCCAAGGGCACCGGCGCGATTCTGGCGTTCTGCGAGGACGAGGAGCAGACCGTGGAGAACCCCCAATGTATCCGCTGCGGCAAGTGCGTGTCCGCCTGCCCGGTGCATCTGGAGCCTCTGTTTATGTACCAGTATGCCGCCAAAGGCATGGTCGACGAGCTGAACGCCAGCAATATCATGGACTGCATGGAGTGCGGCGCGTGTTCGTATATCTGCCCCGCCCGGATGCATTTGACCCACATGTTCAAGACCGCCAAGCAGTTGGTAAAGGACAAGGCGGCTGCCGACAAGGCCGCCGCTGAAAAAGCCGCCGCTCAGGCGGCCGCAAAAGACGAGAAGAAGGAGGCGTGAGAGATGACCGACTATAAGAATCTGAAACTGATCGCCACGTCTTCTCCGCATATCCGCGCCGCGGAAAATACCCGCTCTATTATGCTGGATGTCATTATTGCCTTGCTGCCCGCGCTGGTCTGGTCCGTATGGGCTTTCGGCGTCCGGGCACTGACGGTTACCTGCGTCAGCGTGATTGCCTGCGTCGTGTGGGAGTGGCTGTACCGCAAGCTTTTAAAGCTGCCCCAGTCCGTAGGCGATCTCTCTGCGGTGGTTACCGGCATGCTGCTGGCGTTTGTCTGCCCCGTGGACGTGACCTATTTCGCCATCATCATTGGCAGCTTCTTCGCCATTATTTTTGCCAAGCAGCTCTTCGGCGGCATCGGCAAGAACTTTGTGAACCCCGCGCTGGTGGGCCGTGCCGCGATGCTGGCCTCCTTTGCCGGGACCATGACCACCTGGGCGCAGTTCCAGGCTAAGTCTCACCTGTTCGGCTCTACCGCCGACGTGGTGACATCCGCCACCCCGCTGTCCTATCTGAAGGGTGACGACATCGCTACATCCTTCCAGTCTCTGAAGGATACATATTCCGTTTTAGATATGTTTCTTGGCAGGATCGGAGGCTCTCTGGGTGAAGTCTCCGCTCTGCTGTTGATCTGCGGCGGCGTCTATCTGCTGGCCCGCAAGGTCATCACATGGCAGATCCCCGTGAGCTATATCGGCACCGTGGCACTGTTGACGCTGCTGTTTCCCCGGGGTGGAGCAAGCCCGGTGGAGTGGATGCTGTATAACATTTTCGGCGGCGGCTTGATGCTGGGTGCATTCTTCATGGCAACCGACTACGCCACCTCCCCTGTCACCGGTAAGGGCCAGATCGTATACGGCATCGGCTGCGGACTGTTCACCGTGTTTATCCGTTATTTCGGCTCCTACAACGAGGGCGTGTGCTACTCCATCATGGTGATGAACTGCTTCGCGGCTCTGATCGACCGAAATATGAAGCCCACTCGTTTTGGCGTCGCAAAGTCCGATATGAAGAAGGAGGCGGCTGCGAAATGAGTAACGAAACCAAGACCAAGGAAAAAGTCGATATGGACCCCAAATACATTTTAAAGCTGACGCTGACACTGCTGATCACCTGCATCATTGTCGCGGGCGTTCTTGGATTTGTCAACAGCATCACGAAGGACAAGATCGAAGCGTTTAACCTGGAGAAGACCAACACGGCGCTGTCCAACGTTTACCAGCAGGCCTCTGCTCCTCAGTTCGAGGAGACCGACGTGACCGACGCGATGACTGCCGCCGCGTCTTCTTTCAGCGCAACGCTTAAGAATGTCTATAAGGTGACCGACGGCGGCTCCGATGCGGGCTATGCTGTGAAAATTGTGGCCGCCGGTTCTCAGGGCGACATTGAGATGGTTGTCGGTGTGGATACCGACGGTGCTGTCACCGGTGTCTCCATCGTCAAGAACTCCGAGACTTCTGGCATCGGCTCCAAGGTCATGGGCAACCTGCCTTTGGCCAACGGAACTCCTGTGTTGGATCAGTTTATCGGCAAAACGACTTCCGACCAGCCCTTGAAGGTCGGCTCCAACGTGGACGCCATTTCCGGTGCCACTGTGTCCAGCAAAGGCGTGACCAAGGGTGTCAATGGCGCTCTGGCTGTCGTCGCGGCTATCGGCTGAGAAAGGGGGAGTGAATCATATGAACTTCGGAAAACAGTTTAAAGAAGGTCTGATTACCAACAACCCCGTGCTGGTGCAGCTGCTGGGCATGTGCTCCACCATGGCAATCACCACCTCATTTTTCAACGGTTTAGGCATGGGCGTCGCGGTTCTCATCATTCTGACGCTGTCCAACATCATCATCGCGGCGATCCGCAAGATCGTCCCCGACAAAATTCGTATCGCCATGTTTATCGTGGTCATCGCGTGCTTCGTGACCTGCGTGGATTTGCTGCTGCAGGCGTTCGTTCCCGCGCTGTCCGCATCTCTGGGCGTGTTCCTGCCCCTGATCGTCGTCAACTGCATCATTCTTGGCCGTGCCGAGGCGTTCTCCTATAAGAACGGTATCGTGGCCTCCGCGGTGGACGGCATCAGCCAGGGCACCGGTTACACGATGGTCCTGCTCATCATGTGTGTCATTCGTGAGCTGCTGGGTACCGGTACCTTCGGCGGCGGCCTGCTCAATGGCGGTGACGGCATCCGTCTCATCCCGGAGCAGTTCGGCATCAAGATTCTGACGCTGCCGGTGGGCGGATTCCTGTGCCTTGCCTGTCTGATTGCCGCCATGCAGTGGGCTCTCGCCAGACCCCAAAAGAAGGAGGAGAGCAAGTAATGAGTATTACAAGCCTTCTGTCCATCGCGCTGGGCGCGATTCTGGTCAATAACTTCATCTTTTCACAGTTCCTCGGCGTCTGCCCCTTCCTTGGTGTTTCCAAGAAACTGGACACCGCTGTGGGTATGGGCGTCGCTGTGACGTTCGTCATGGGTCTGGCCTCCGCCATCACATGGATTGTCAACGAGTACATTTTGGTGAAGTTTGACCTTCTGTACATGCAGACCGTGGTGTTCATTCTCGTTATCGCCGCACTGGTGCAGTTCATCGAGATGTTCCTGCAAAAGTCCATGCCGTCCCTGTATACGGCATTGGGCATCTATCTGCCTTTGATCACCACTAACTGCGCCGTTCTGGGCGTGGCTTTGCTGAACATTCAGAGCAACTTTAATTTCATTGAGTCTGTGGTTTACGGTATTACCGGCGGCCTCGGCTTTCTGCTGGCGATCGTGCTGTTTGCCAGCGTCCGCGAGCGCAATGTCTTTGCCGACTGCCCCAAGTGCTTTGAAGGCTTTCCCATCGCCCTGATCACTGCAGGACTGATGGCCTTGTCCTTCATGGGCTTCTCGGGCCTGTCGGTGTGGGGCTGAGTGGAAGGAGGAACGAACAACTATGAATAATATTATCATTGCCATCCTGGTGCTTGGCATCATGGGCGGCGTGTTCGGTCTGATTTTGGCCGTCGCCTCCAAAATTTTTGAGGTAAAAAAGGACCCCCGTGAGGAAGCCGTTCTGAGCTATCTGGCCGGTGCAAACTGCGGCGGCTGCGGCTTCGCCGGCTGCGCTGCCTGCGCCGCCGCCATCGTGGCGGGCAGTGCGCCTGCTAATGCCTGCGCCCCTGCCGGCGCGGAGAATGCCGCTGAAATCGCCAAAATTATGGGCGTGGCTGCGGGCAGCAGCGAAAAGCAGGTGGCGTTCGTCCGCTGTAACGGTGGCACCAACGCCAAGAAGCGCTTTGAGTACCGGGGCGTGCAGGACTGCATTTCCGCCACCAAGGTGGCGGCCGGTCCTCTCGACTGCTCCTTTGGATGCCTTGGCTTCGGCTCCTGCGTGACCGCCTGCAAATTCGGCGCCATGTCCATTGGCTCCAACGGCTGCGCGGTTGTGGACCCCGAGAAGTGCACCAACTGCATGGCCTGCGCGGCCGCCTGTCCCCGCAAGCTGATTGTGTCCACTCCTGCGGCGAAGAAGGTCCATGTGGCCTGCAACAACAAGGATAAGGGCAAGATTGCCATGAGCGTATGTGCAAGCTCCTGCATTGGATGCGGCCTGTGCGAGAAGGAATGCAAGAAGGACGCCATCCATGTGATCGACAATCTGGCTGTTATCGACTATGCCAAGTGCATCAACTGCAAGATGTGCACCAAGGTCTGCCCCCGGGATGCGATTCTTCCCAAGGCCACCGCTGAGGAGAAGGAAAAATATAAAGCGATCAAGAAGGCTCAGGCCGAAAAGGCCAAGGCTGCTGCGGAAGCTAATTCGGCTCCCAACGCGTAAACTCTATCAGACAAAAGGGTCGGTCAAAATTTTTTGATTTTGGCCGACCCTTTCCTGTTACTTATAAGAAAGCGACTTGTTGAGAATAAGCAAAAAATTCCAATTTGTAAAAAATTGTATGTATAAACCTTTATTTACAATTTGTTTATATCCATCCATTGACATTCGTTTTGCGTGGTGGTAAACTCGCTTTAGCACTCAGGGATAACGAGTGCTAATCTCTATTTTATCGTTCTGGTAAGGAGTGGATCATGGACTTAACAGACCGAAAAAAGCAAATACTGAAGGCAGTGGTGGAGGATTATATATTTACCGCCGAGCCGGTCGGCTCTAAGGCCATTGCCGCCCAGATGGGGGGTACGGTCAGCTCCGCAACGATCCGAAACGAACTGGCAGATCTGGTGGAACAGGGATATCTGGAGCAGCCCCACACCTCCGCCGGACGGGTGCCCTCTCCGATGGGGTACCGGATGTATGTCAACGAGTTGATGGAACGCCAGAAGCTCAGTGTGGCGGAGACCGAAAAGCTGAACGCCGCGCTCCATTTGAAAATGGAGGAACTGGATCGGGTGGTTTCCCAGGCGGGGAAAGTGGTCAGCGCGCTGGCGGGCTATCCCGTATACACCGCCACCGCCGGGAGAAAAAAGTTTTTTGCCCGGCACTTTGATTTTCTTCCGGTGGATGACAAGAGCTTTATCGTTGTGATGATGATGGGTGACAACCGGGTGAAGAGCCAGCTGCTCCAGCTCCAGTTAAAACTGGACTCAGATCAGATACCCACGCTTGTGAACCTGCTGAACACCCATTTCACCAACTGCTCCGCCGATGAGATGAGCGAACGGCTGCTGCACATGACGGACCAGCTCTCACCTCAGATGTTTCTGCTGCTGAGCCAGACCGTGACCTATGCCACGGACGTACTGGACGAGGCGGGGCGAAGGGAGATCCAGACCGTGGGAGCCAGTCAGCTTTTGAAGATTCCGGAGTTCCGAGATGCCGACAAGGCCCACCAGCTGATGAGTTATCTAAGCGACGAGGGCGCGGATTTGCCCACCCCAGACGAAAACGCCTCCATGAAGATCCTGATTGGGCCGGAAAATATCAGCAAAGCCTTGCTGGATACCAGCGTGGTGGTTGCAAGCTATGATATTGGAGACAATATGCGGGGATTGATCGGCGTGGTCGGCCCCACCCGTATGGATTATGCATCCGTTACCGCGCGGCTGAGCTATTTTGCAGAGGGCATGGCGCGGATGTTCGGAAAGAAAGATTTACCTTCCAAAAAGGAGGACCAAAAGACGTGAGCGAGGAAAAGAAAGAACCAACCGGCCAGCCGCCGGAGCAGGAAACGACTCAGGCGTCCGCCCCCGAGACTGAGCAGTCGGAGGCCAAGGAGGCCGAACCCAAGAAGGACGAAAAGACCCGAAGGGAATCTAAAAAGAGAGAAAAGACCTATACCCTGACCCGGGAGCAGATGGAGGCCGCAGAACTGGCCGCCAAGCAGCTGACCGCCGTCACCGACCAGTTTACCCGGCTTACCGCCGAATATGACAACTACCGCAAACGCACCACCAAGGAGAAGGAATCTATTTATCAGGATGCTAAGGCGGACGCCGTGACACCCTTTCTGGCTGTATATGACAATCTGGAGCGGGCCATGAAGACCGAAGGTGATGAGGATTCTCCTCACAAAAAGGGCCTTGAGATGATCTTCAACCAGTACAGAGAGGTCCTGAACAAGCTGGGTGTTGCCGAAATGGATGCTTTGGGTCAGCCCTTTGACCCCAACCGGCACAGTGCCGTCATGCACGTGGACGACGAGAATCTCGGAGAAAACGTGGTGGCCGATGTGTATCAGGCGGGCTTCGTGATGGGAGACAAGGTTCTCCGTTTTGCTACTGTCCGCGTAGCGAACTGAATTTGTTTACAATACAACTTTATGTTTCTAATAGGAGGTTTTTATTATGTCTAAAGTAATCGGCATCGATTTGGGTACTACCAACTCCTGCGTGGCGGTCATGGAGGGCGGCGAAGCCGTCGTCATTGCCAACGCCGAGGGTAACCGTACCACCCCGTCCGTCGTGGCATTTTCCAAGACCGGCGAGCGTATGGTGGGACAGGTTGCGAAGCGCCAAGCCATTACCAACCCCGACCGCACCATCGCCTCCATCAAGCGCGAGATGGGCAGCGACCACAAGGTTAGCATCGACGGCAAGGCCTATACCCCTCAGGAGATCAGCGCCATGATTCTGCAAAAACTGAAATCTGACGCGGAAGCCTATCTGGGCAGCCCTGTCACCGAGGCCGTCATCACCGTCCCCGCCTATTTCACCGATGCCCAGCGTCAGGCTACCAAGGATGCGGGCAAGATTGCGGGCTTGGACGTCAAGCGTATCATTAACGAGCCTACCGCCGCGGCTCTGGCCTACGGCGTGGATAAGGAGCAGTCCCAGAAGATCATGGTCTACGATCTGGGCGGCGGCACCTTCGACGTCTCCATTCTGGAGATTGACGACGGCGTGATCGAGGTTTTGGCCACTGCGGGCAACAACCGCCTGGGCGGCGACGACTTCGACGAGTGCATCATGAAGTATCTGGTGAGTGAGTTTAAACGCACCGACGGTGTGGACCTCAGCGGCGACAAGGTCGCCATGCAGCGGCTGAAGGAATCCGCTGAAAAGGCCAAGATCGAACTTTCCGGCGTTACCACCTCCAACATCAATCTGCCCTATATCACCGCCGACGCCAACGGCCCCAAGCATCTGGACGTGACCCTCACCCGGGCCAAGTTCAACGAGCTGACGAGCCATCTGGTGGATGCCACCATGGGCCCCGTACGTCAGGCCATGTCTGACGCGGGCCTGAAGCCCTCCGACCTGAACAAGGTTTTGCTGGTGGGCGGCTCCAGCCGTATTCCCGCCGTGCAGGACGCTGTGAAGAGTTTCACCGGAAGCGAGCCCTTTAAGGGCATCAACCCCGACGAGTGCGTGGCCATGGGTGCCGCGCTGCAGGCGGGCGTTCTCACCGGCGATGTGAAGGGTCTGCTGCTGCTGGACGTAACCCCGCTGTCTCTTGGCATTGAGACCATGGGCGGCGTATTCACCAAGCTGATCGACCGCAACACCACCATCCCCGTGAAGAAGAGCCAGGTGTTCTCCACAGCCGCGGACAACCAGACCTCCGTGGAGGTCAACGTCCTCCAGGGTGAGCGAGAGATGGCCGCCGCCAACAAGTCTCTGGGCCGTTTCCATCTGGACGGCATTGCCACGGCGCGCCGCGGCGTACCCCAGATCGAGGTCACCTTTGATATCGACGCCAACGGCATCGTGAATGTCTCCGCCAAGGACCTGGGCACCGGCAAGGAGCAGCACATCACCATTACCTCCTCCACCAACATGAGCAAGGGCGACATTGAGCGGGCCGTGAAGGAAGCGGAGCAGTACGCCTCTCAGGACGCCAAGATGAAGGAAGATGTGGAAACCCGCAATCAGGCCGACCAGATGGTCTACCAGTCCGAGAAGACGCTGGGCGAGATGGGCGACAAAATTCCCGCCGACGACAAGTCCAAGGTCCAGGCCGGAATCGATAAGCTGAAGGAGGCCCTGAAGGGCACCGATACCGCCGCCATTAAATCCGCCACCGAGGAGCTGACGCAGGCGTTCTATGCCGTCAGCGAAAAGCTCTATCAGCAGGCAGGTCCCCAGCAGGGCCAGCCCGGCGCGGACCCCAACATGGGCGGTCAGCCCGGCGGAAACCCCGGCGGACAGAGCCAATATTACGACGCGGATTATAAAGTCGTAGACGATGAGGACAAGAAGGACGGCAACAAGTAACAATAAATGGAATGCGGAGCCTCCCTCACGGTGGCTCCGCATACCCCGTTATTACCCGGTCCGAAGCGCAATGCGGCAGGTTCGGGGCGGAGAGGAGGAGTAAGGAAGCGGGTTCTATTTTCCGTTTTGGCGGGAAATAAAATCAGGCGGACTTTGCGATAACGATATGGCAGAACAAAAACGCGACTACTATGAGGTCTTGGGCATTTCGCGGGACGCGTCCGAAGATGCGATTAAAAAGGCGTACCGTAAGCTTGCCAAGGCAAACCATCCGGATCTGAACCCCGGAGACACGGCGGCGGAAGCCCGGTTCAAGGAGATCAATGAGGCCTACGAGGTTTTGTCCGACTCGGGCAAAAAAGCCCGTTATGACCAATACGGCCATGCCGGCGTGGACCCCAACTTCGGCGCAGGGGGCTACGGCGGGGCCGACGGCTTTGACTTTGGCGATCTGGGCGATATTTTCGGCAGCTTTTTCGGCGGAGGCTTTGGGTCCCAGCGCCGGGCCAACCCCAACGCGCCCCAGCGGGGCGAGAGCATTCGCCAGTCTGTGGCCATCACCTTTGAGGAGGCGGCCTTTGGCTGCGAAAAGGCGGTGGCGGTGGACCGGTATGAAGTCTGCGAGACCTGTAAAGGCAACGGCTGCGAGCCGGGAACCACCCCGGAAATCTGCCCTGACTGCCACGGAACCGGTACGGTGCAGGTACGAAAGCAGACGCCTCTGGGCGTCTTTGCGTCCACCGGCCCCTGTTCCCGCTGCGGCGGCAAGGGCCGAATCATTCATCAGCCCTGCAAGGACTGCTATGGCACCGGCATGATTCGCCGCCGCCACACCATCGAGACGAAGATTCCCGCTGGTATTGACGACGGCCAGACCATATCCATTCGGGGTCAGGGCCATGCGGGCAGAAATGGCGGTCCATCCGGCGACCTGCTCATAACCATCACGGTAAAGCCTCACGATCTGTTCCGCCGGGAGGGCAACAGCGTTTTGTGCGAGGCTCCTATTACCTTTGTCCAGGCGGTTCTTGGCGCGGAGCTGGAGATTCCCACCATTGACGGAAAGGTGAAATACACCCTGCCGGAGGGAACCCAGACCGGAACCACCTTCCGCCTGAAGGGCAAGGGAATTCCGACGCTGAACGGCCGGGGACGGGGCGACCAGTATGTCACCGTTTACATCGAAACGCCCAGGAACCTGAACAAGGCTCAAAAAGAGGTCCTCATGAAATTTGCGGAAGCCGTTGGAGACAACAACTACGAGGACCGCAAAAAGTTCTTTAAAAAGTTCAAGAAGTGAGGCCCCCCATGTATCTTGCTGATTACCATACCCACTCCCGCGTCTCTCCCGACGGGCACGCCTCCATGCTGGAGATGGCCTCCGCTGCCGCGGCGGCGGGGCTGAATGAAATCTGTTTCACCGATCACTTTGAGCCGGTGGAGCCCCGCACCACTATTCCCCGAAAGACCTTTGACTGGTCGGCGCAGACGGTGGAATACGCCGACGTCACCGCCCGCTGGAACGGTCCGGTGAAGCTCCGGCTGGGGCTGGAGCTGGGCGATACGCCGATGGATGCCGCTCTTGTGGAGCGGCTGCTGCGGGGAATGCCGGAATTTGACTTCATCATCGGCTCCGTCCACATGCTGTCCAGAAAGTTTGACCATCAGGATCTGGCGTGGATTCAGGAGCCTGACGAGAAGACCTGCTATGTCGAGGTGGAGGATTATCTGGAGATGATGCTGAAAATGGCGCAGTGGGGAAAATTCACCGTACTGGGCCATATGGCGCTGCCGCTGCGGTATATGAACGATAAGCGGGGCTTTCATGTCAGCATGGACGGCTATGGCGCCGAAATGGAGACCATCATGCGGACGCTGATCGAAAACGGCTGCGGCATCGAGGTTAATACCAGCCGGGGCGTCCAGCCCCTCCCTGGTGCAAGATGGCTGAAGTTGTATCACGGCCTCGGCGGCGAGATCATCACCTTGGGCAGCGATGCCCACCGTCCCGAGGATGTGGGCAAGGGCATTCGGGAGGGGCAGACACTGCTGCGCGAGTGCGGCTTCAGCCGTTTCTGTACGTTCGAAAAACAAAAACCCATTTGGCACACGCTTTAGAGAAGACCTTGCAAATTGCGAGAAATGAGAGTAAGATGAAAGCCGGATGAGGAATGCTTTGCACCATCCGGCGTGTCCGGGCAAAACGGAACATCTGTATCTTTTGTTGCGGCGCAATGAAGAAATATACTACGAAACCGATGAAGGCGAGGATTATATCATGAAAATCGCGTTGGGCAGCGACCATGGCGGATTTGAGCTGAAGGAAAAAATCAAGCAGCAGCTGGAGCAGGATGGCTATACGTGCAAGGACTGTGGCTGCTTTTCCACGGAGAGCTGCGACTATCCCGTCTTTGGCGAGGCAGCGGCACGGGCCGTGGCCTCCGGTGAGTGTGAAAAGGGCATTGTTGTCTGCACCACCGGCATCGGCATCTCCATTTCCGCCAACAAGATCAAGGGCATTCGCTGTGCTCACTGCGCGGACACGCTGGAAGCTCAGCTCTGCCGCCAGCACAACAACGCCAATATGCTGGCCCTGGGCGCGGGTTTTACAGGGCCAAAGCTGGCTGCGGAAATGGTGAAAGTTTTTTTGAATACCGACTTCGAAGGCGGACGTCACGCTCGCCGTGTGGCCCTGATGGACGCCATCGAGGGCTGACCGGAGAAAGCTTCGGAGGAGGAACGCTATGGCAGGGCCAAGAGGATACAGTACTTACCACGGGAAAGGTTTCAAGTGGAAAATCGTGTTGGCAGTGTTGCTGCTGGTGGTGATTATAGGGGCCCTGGCGGTCATTCGGCTTCAAAAGTATGTGGTCTACGACGATTCCGGCCATCCCCGTCTGGATCTGTCCCAGTTTTCGGAGCAGAAGCCGGATGAATCCGGCAGTGCAAAGGCCGATGGCTCCGGCGACGCGAATCTGACCATTCAGGAGCCGGAGCGGCAGTCGATTCAGGCCGTCCAGCTGCCGGTGGGACCGTTGACCGATTGGAAAGCCGCCTGGGCCGCAGCTTCTGGGGGTGGAACATACAACGCCGTGGTGTACACCGTGAAGGACGCGGACGGCTCCGTCTATATGGACAATGCGTCTGCCCCGGCCGAGGCGGTCAAGACTACGGCAGGTACCGGCGCGGCGGTGGATGCCATGCTGAAAGACGACACCTTTTATACAATTGCCAAAATCGCCTGCTTTCGGGATTCCATTGCCTCCAGCGGGGATCTGGAGGGTATGGGTCTTCAAAATACCGGAGGCTATGTTTTTTACGACGGCAACAACGACCGCTGGCTGGACCCCGCGAAACCGGCCGCGCGGCAGTATCTGATTGATCTGGCCACCGCTTGCGCGGCGGCGGGTTTTGACGAGATTTTGCTGACGGATATCGGCTACCCTACTGTTGGAAAGCTGAACAAGATCGACTACGGCGCGGCGGCTAACGGTCTGCCGGACAGTCTGAAGCAGGAACTGGACGCCTTCCTGACGCAGATGAAAACGGCACTGGCGAAGTATAATGTGAAACTCTCCATTCTGGTGCCGACGGAACTGATTGTCCCCGGCGGCGATGCCAGCAGTGTCTCCGGTCAGTCTCTGGCGGACATCGCTCCGCTTATGGACCGGGTGTATGCCCCGACAAAGGGAACTTATGAAACCTTAAGCCAGGCGGAAGCGAACCTTGCCGCCGTCAGCAAAGCCACGGAATTTGTGTCCGTACTTCACCCATCGGAGTTGCTAAGCAAGGGTTCTTATCTGATTACTCCGTAAAATTTTTAAAAGCACCGAGAAGGCGGCTTAATGCTGTTTCCTCGGCGCTTTTTTACAGTTGTGCCCTACTATTGTGTTTTTCAAGACTTTTTCAAGCAAATTTGGTAAAATGAGACCATCAAAAGAAAATGGGAGGGGTATGTATGCGCATTTTGCTGGTGGAGGATGAGAAAAGCCTGTCAGCGGCCATTTGTCAGGTGCTAAAGCGGGAGCACTTCACGGTCGACGCCGCCTATACCGGCCCGGAAGGGTTGGACAACGCGCTGTCCGGTATTTATGATGCTGTTATTCTGGATGTGATGCTGCCTGGCAAAGACGGCTTTTCCATTTTAAAGGAGCTGCGGGAGAGCGGCGTCACCACACCCATGATGATGCTTACCGCCCGGGGCGAACTGGAGGACCGGCTCCGGGGTCTGGACGGCGGCGCCGACTATTATCTCCCAAAGCCCTTTCAAATGGCGGAACTGCTGGCGTGTCTTCGGACCATCACCCGACGGCGGGATACTGTGCCCATGGAGGAGTTGATCTTCGGCGACGCAGAGCTGCTGGGCCGGGAGGGCAAACTTCTATGCCGGGAAACGGGTCAGTCTGTAAAACTGGGTATCAAGGAATTACAGCTTTTGGAGCTGCTGTTTCGCAATTCCGGCCAGATTCTATCAAAGGAGACGCTGATCGAACGCGTTTGGGGCTTTGAAAGTGATGCGGAGTATAACAATCTGGAGGTCTACTTCTCTTTTATCCGCAAGAAGTTGACCTTTGTCGGGTCTCGCATTAAAATCAAGGCTGCCAGGGGCCTTGGCTATTCTTTGGAGGACACGCTATGATTCAAAGACTGCGGCAGAGATTTACGCTTCTGGTGCTTCTGGTGTTGTTGCTGGCCTTCGGTGGTACGGTATTCGCCATCAACTATGCCAATTGGCACCGCGTGGAACAGGAGACCCATAGCTCTCTGCAAACGCTCATCGCCGGCGATGGGCTGCGCCCCAGCGACCAGTTGAACCAGAACGGTCAGACCCACGATTTGCTGGCTCCTCCGGACAGCGAAACGGACGATGCAGCAAATATTGGAGACGGCGCGGAGAATCAGACGTCTCCCGGAAATTTTACGATCCAGAGCGGGGCCCAGTCCGCTCCCCAAAACACAGATTCGGCAGACGGTGGAGATACGGCACAGCCCCCTGCGTCTCCTGATGGCACGGACCCTGTTGGGGATACCAACAGGACGGACCCAAAGAACCAGCACCCCCAGAGAATGCTGTCCAAGGCGGACTTGTCCAATTTCTACGCGGTCCGGTTGGACAACTCCGGCAGCGTTCTCAGTTGGTTCAGCGACCGGTCGGAGTTGTATTCCGACCAGCAAATTGCCCAAAGCGTAACAGAGATCCTGGCACTGGGGACAGATACAGGCCGATTGGACAGTCAATTTTTTATGATGAGTCAGAGGCCCTACGGGAAACTTCTTGTAGTACTGGACAGTCAGCTTGAAATGGAGAGCGCCCAACAGCTTTTAGTAATTTCAAGTCTGGTGGGCCTTGCGGCCTATTTGCTGCTGAGCGTTGGAGCGGTGCTGCTGATTCGCCGGATGACCAAGCCGGTGCAGGAGTCCTTTGATAAGCAAAAGCAGTTCGTGTGGGATGCCAGCCATGAGCTGAAAACCCCTCTGGCGGTGATCTCTGCCAACAGCGAGGCGCTGGCGGGGGAGATTGGGGAAAACCGCTGGCTGAACTATATTCAGTCAGAGGTCCAGCGCACAGACTTGCTGGTAAAAAATCTGCTGACACTGGCCCGAATGGATCAGGCGGGACAGCAGCTGGAAAAGCACCCCTTCGATCTGAGCCGGGCGGTCCTCAGCGTGACGCTCCCCTTTGAGAGCATGGCTTTCGAAACCGGAAAGACTCTGGTCACTGACGTGACGCCGAACCTTCCATACAATGGCAACGAGGAAATGCTGAAGCAGCTGGCGGTAATTTTAATCGACAACGCCCTGAAATATGCCAATGACGGAGGAACGGTAACCATTTCTCTGCTGGCAAAGGGCGAGAGGCGGATTTTGCGAGTACACAACACCGGCGTGGGAATCAAGCAGGAGGACCTGCCCCATGTTTTTGAGCGGTTTTACCGGGGGGATGAGGCCCACAGTCGGGAAAAGGAGGGCAATGGGCTGGGTCTCGCTATTGCAAAGACCATTGTCACCGCGCACAAGGGAAAAATTGCGGTGGAAAGCGAATCGGAACATTGGGCCTGCTACACCGTGACGCTGTGACGGAACGAGCTTGCGAGTTCTTCATGGAAAAGCGCAAAAACCCCTTGAAATTTTGATGGCGGCATAGTATAATACTTCCGTTACACCTGCCGGTGTGATGGAATTGGTAGACGTAGTGGACTCAAAATCCACCGCTGGCGACAGCGTGCCGGTTCGAGTCCGGCCACCGGCACCAAGCCAATATAATCCGAACCTTTTTCCAATTGGAGATGGGTTCGGATTATTTGTTTATTATGGGGAGCGTCCCAAATTCTGTGTAAACGGTCAAATGCAGTGCAAATAGAGCAGAATATCTCAAGGGAGCAGCGTCATTTCAGGGGCTGCTCCCTTGGCGTCATATTAGCGGCAGGAATGCCATGTGTCAAGGAGCAGATGCTCAATCCGGAATTCTGTCAGAGGAATAGACTGCCAGCTGAGCGTGAATCATACTCCAGTCCTGCCGCCTGCCGGTCCACTTCTTCGTAATATCCATCATAGCCAGATTCAACATTTTCAGGAGGCTGTCATCGGTCGGGAAAACAGACTTCGCTTTGGTCACTTTACGAAGCTGGCGGTTAAAGCCCTCAATGGCATTGGTGGTATAAATCAGTGGGACAATCCCAAATTTTGTGTAAATCTCCGATGTGGTGCTTCCATTCTACACCGCATCGGAGATTTACACAAAATTTGGGATTGTCCCTTATTATGAGAACGCGGCCCCACAGGGGCCGCTTATTTTTTGCTCCTGCCGGGCAGAGGCAGCCCATGCATCATAACGCGACCAAATGACACCAGCATCTGCCCGCTGTCGGCGGTCAACAGCACATCCGCGTCCGACCGCGCCCGGTTCAAAGAGAAAAGATATACCGTTCCCAGCGGGTCCCGATAATACTGCTTGCACAGCATTCCTCCGTCCACGCAGAAAATACCAATATCCCCGGCTTGCAGGGGATCTCGGTTCACATATACCACCGAACCGTCGGCGATCCACGGGGCCATTGAGTCGCCCTGGATGCGCACAGCGAACTCTGCGGCCGGCGGAACGTCCCCCTCCACCGGAATATAGTCAAAGTCCTCTCCGAACACTGGCGCGGCAAATCCGGCGGCGGCGGGGCTGTAATAGAGGGGAATGCGCCGCACTTCTGCCAGAGGGTGGGCCTGCTCCAACTCATCGCGGTAGGCGCACAGCGCGTTCATCACGGATCGGACCGTGTCCCGCCCTACGGAGGAGAGGCTCCGGTACTGGTCCAAAAGCTCACGCTCATCGTGGGTCTGCACACTTTTCCCGCCCCGGAAATGGTCGCGGTATAGTGTGTTGGGGTCTACTTGTAAGCTGTCAAACAGGCGCAGAAGCACCTCTTCCTTCGGGGCGCTGATTCCCGTCTCATAGTTACCTATGGCCGAAACCGAAACGCCCAACGCCTCCGCCAGCTCCCGGCGGGACATATTCAGCTGCTCTCTCCGCTCCCGCAGCCGCTCTCCAAAACTCATTTGCTGCGCCTCCCCACAGTTTATTCGACAAAGTTCGACGTACTTTTTCATATCCTATCGTACTTTCTTGGTTTTGTCAATTTAGTAAAACAAGAAACTTGTTAAAATAACCTTGACAAATCATTATTCTTGTGATATTCTTTGCTTGTTCCCAGAATCCTTGTGATATGGATCAGAATAACACAGTGAGAAAGTCTAAAGAACACAAAAAAAATCCCAAGCGAAAAAAATCGTTTGGGAATGTGTCCGTGCAGTTTCAAAAAATCGCCGCAAGCGAAAAACGCTTGCGGCGACCATGGTGGGGGAAGATGGATTCGAACCATCGAAGTCGTAGACAACAGATTTACAGTCTAAGCATCAAGCCAGCAACCGCAATTGATTGCTGTCTTTTTTACACCTTTGACGGCACTCTGACGGCACTCTTAAAATTTCAATTTGCTGACGTCTGATTTTCTTGACTGAAGATCGCTGTGCGTATAGATCTCCGTGGTGGTAACTCGGGAGTGTCCAAGTTGATCCTGGACGGTCCGGAGATTGTGGCAACCTTCCAAAAGAAAACTGCCATAAGTGTGCCGACATTTATGCGGAGAAAGCTTGCGGACGCTGGGCGGATCGTCTCCCTCCTCGTGATCTCCTTCCCTTCCCCACTCACCTGCCAAATGTGCGTTCAGACGATCCAAGAAACGGTAGTATCTGCGGCGATACAAGTCGGGGCTCATAAAATTGCTTCTGTCGCCAGGGAATATCCACTTGGACTTACGAGGCAGACTATCAAAGAAAGCTGCTCCTGCGGGGTCCAGCACGACCTGGCGGGGCTTCTTCCCTTTCGGACAGTCTTTAACAAAAAACCTCATTCCGTCTTCACTTGTTCTGGCAATGTTGCGGTGGACTGTCAGCGAGGAACCGTCGTAATCGTCCCACGTCAGTGCACAGGCCTCACCAATCCGCAGGCCGGTATAAAGCAGCCCTTCCGCCAGATAGCCATCAAGGTCGCGTGGGATGAAGTCGAGCAGGTAGTCCATTTCCTCTCGGCTAAAATATTCAGGGTTTTTCTTCTCGTGCCATACGGGGGCCGTGTCTTCCGTCGGGTCTTCCATGCAGAGATGATTTTTTACCCCTGAGTGGAAAATTCCATGCAGACAGATTTTGATATAGTTCAAAGCGCTGTTGGATAGCTTTGCTTCTGCCCTGTAAATTTGCTCTATGTGTGCCTGCCGCACGTCGCTCATCATCAGATTTCCAATGTGGGGGACGATGTGCTTTTCCACGTACACCCGGTAGTTCCTGTAGTTTCCACCGGATGTTCCTCTCCCCTGCTTATATGTGGTAAGCCATTGCTCCGCCCATGACGCGACGGTCTGATTCACATCCACCTTTTGCTTGTCCCGCTCACGCTGCCAGTCCAGAAACTGCTTCTTTGCACCGCGTCCAGTCTTGTCCCGGCTATAAAACGATTTACAGTCTGGATCCCCGTTAGGCTTTATACCGATGCGGACACGGTACTCCCAGCGGCCATCCTTGCGCTGGTACAGAGATCCGTCTCCATAAGTTATCTGCTTCATTGCCGTGCCTCCCTTCGCATCCTGATCTTCGGCAGCATGATTATGATTTTCTTGCATGTTCCCTCTTCCACTGCCTTGCATATCTGCGTGAGTAATTGTTGAGGCTCTCAAGGCTATGGAAAAGCGCTATCTTACCGGGCGGGTGGTAAAACAGCACGTCAGGAATACGTGGCTGCTTTTTGTGAGGAGCCCGGTCTAACCCGCAGGCCGAACGCTCAATCTGAGTAATTGTCAGATCGTCCCTGAAAAAGTGCTCCTCTGTTAGGTGCTCAACCTCATGCTTCAGGCTCTCACGTTGCCTTGCCTCACAGAAAAGTGTATTGATGTAGATGTTGAATGTTCCGTCCCCGTTTGAGACTGCAAGGGACGGGCTACCGTTGTTTGGAAACTCCACGTACCGAACCCAGTAATCAATGCCTTCGTAATACTTACTTATTTCCCTGCATCTCCTCTACCATTTTTACGATGGCCTCGATCTGCGCCTTTGTGGCAGTCTTGGTCGTTGAAAACAACATCCGCATTTCGGGGCGGTTACGCAGTTCATCCAAATAATCTCTTAGGTCCTCATCGACAACATCGATGGGGGCCTTTTCTTTTTGCCCCTTCAACTCTGGATTTTCTGGGTTATCCCAGCCAAGTAACTGGCTAACTGTAACGCCAAAATAGTCTGCTATTTTTTGTGCCGTCTCGGCATTTACTGTTTTCTTTCTTCCCATCTTCAAATCCGTCATAAGGCCACGACTCAGCC
>Ga0183099_1000690_pt1 | contig 22625 bp, 26 predicted proteins | sample Biomet1_FD_127788 | JGI IMG/M metagenome (GOLD analysis project Ga0183099, IMG submission 127788) | Microbial communities from bioreactor (seeded with anoxic lake sediment) at LBNL, California, USA - Biofuel metagenome 1 | ecosystem: Engineered > Bioreactor > Anaerobic > Unclassified ...
TTGCCGATCCGTCGCTTGTTGCAGTTTATAGTTCGACTCTTCGAGTGCACCACGCAATGAGCGGACATCATTGGTCAATGCATCAATTTGTTGCTGCATTTCAACCTGTGACAGACCTCGCGCATTCACCATGGCGTTCCAGTGGCGGTCACGGCTGGTGTAGTTGCTGGCTGTTGAGCTGGTTGCTCACCTGCAGCTGCGGGCGTTGTTGGAGCCGGAGGCGGTGCAGATGTAGCCTGCTGAAGCTTATCCAGTTCCTGATACAGCGTTTTTTGCCGATCCGTCGCTTGTTGCAGTTTATAGTTCGACTCTTCGAGTGCACCACGCAATGAGCGGACATCATTGGTCAATGCATCAATCTGTTGCTGCATTTCAACCTGCGACAGACCACGCGCATTCACCATACGTTCCAGTTTAAGAACGCGATCTTCCAGTTCGTCGGCATGAACCAGCGAAACAGAAAAAACAGCGGCCATCAATGTGGCCGCTTTTACATAATGGAGGTAACCCATCAACATTCAACCTTAGTAAACCAGTACCGCACGGCGGTTATGGCTAAGTGCATCTTCACCGTGAGCTGGGTCAGCTGGCTTTTCTTCGCCGTAGCTAACAACAGACAGCTGAGACACATCTACGCCCAGATTCTGCATATATTTAGCAACGGCTTTCGCACGACGTTCACCCAACGCGATGTTGTATTCTGGTGTACCTTTTTCGTCAGTGTGACCTTCGATCAGCACTTTAACGCTGTTGTGGCCACGCAGGAAATCAGCGTGAGTCTGCAGCAACTGCGCGTACTGACCTTCGATTGCATCTGAATCGAAGTTGAAGTAAATCACGTTGTCTTGTTTCAGAGATTCAAACTGCTGACGAGCTTGTTCATCAGCTGACAGACCTGAATCCAGACCGGAAGTTTCTACGCCCTGACCGGCCATACCATCGGTATCAGCAGTGGTAGAACCTTTTTTATGGCTACATGCAGCCAGAGTAACCAGTGGAATCGCAATCAGCAGCGTTTTCAGCAGTGGGTTAATTTTCATTTTCTTCATATCCTTGGTACATTGCTCGGATTAGTTCAAAAACGGTGACCAGGCCGGAGAGCGAACTTCTCCCTTAGCGGAAGGTAAGTTGGCTTTGAAACGCCCGTCTGCCGATACCAGTGCCAGCCCCTGGCGACCTTGATATACAGTGCTGTAGATGATCATACTGCCATTCGGCGCAACACTTGGTGATTCATCGAGTGATGAGCTGGTCAGCACATACACACCACCGCCCTGCAGATCCTGACGGGCAATTCGGTATGCGCCCTGAATACGGCTCACCAAGACTAACGCTTTGCCATCCGGCGTAGCGCTGGCGCCAAGATTCGAATCACCTTCCCATGTTACACGGCTGGCGCGGTGTGATGCTACATCTACTTTATAAATTTGCGGTCTGCCGCCACGCTCTGACGTAAAGAATACTGCGCGGCCATCTGGGCTCCATGACGGCTCGGTATCAATCGCCGGATCAGAGGTCAGACGGTTCACTCGACGCGAGCCGATATCAATCGCATAAATATCTGGCTGACCATCTTTAGATAAAACCACCGCCATCGAGCGGCCATCTGGTGACCATGATGGAGCACCATTGATACCCGGCAAAGCCACTAACATAGAGCGAGCCTGGGAGTAGAGATCCTGAATGAAAATTGCCGGAGTCCGTTTTTCAAAACTCACGTAGGCAATTTTACGGCCATCAGGTGACCAGGTTGGAGACATGATTGGTTCACGGGAACGCAACAGCATCCGTTCATTATAGCCATCATAATCGGCCAGCATTAACCGGTAAGGCATTGGCTGGCTGCGATCAACGGTGACATACAAAATGCTGGTCAGGAACGCACCACGTTCACCGGTTAGCTTTTCATAAACGATGTCCGAAATACGATGCGCGTATTTACGCAGCTGTTTTGCCGTTACGGTTGCAACACGGCTATCTAACACCGCATTTCCACCGTCTTTACCTTTGGCAACATCGACCAGTTCAAAAGTAACGCGATACTGACCGGCACCGGCCGATTCGACATGGCCGACAACAACCGCTTCAGTACCCAATGCTGACCAGGTAGGGAAATTGATTTGGCCGCTTTGTGCTGGCTGCTCCGGCATAGAATTACGGCTCAGTGGTGTAAATTTACCGCTGCGCATTAAGTCAGAGCTAATTACATTTGCTAAATCTTCTGGCAGTGAACCATCAGATTTAAACGGAACAATTGCGACAGGACGGCCACTATCCATACCGCCGGTTACCAGAATATCCAGTTCCGCCATAGCAGACTGACTAAACCACAACCATCCTACCAATGCCATCAAGAGTTTTTTCATCTTTATTCATTTCCCGGTTGTTACAAAATCAATAATGATTGTCATTATTGCGGCTGTATTGTTGCATTTATGGTTCGTTCCGCATCCGAAGGCGGTGCTGGGAACGTCCCTATCATATTAACAGCTGTAACCCCTGCACGACAGATTGAAGGATCACCACTGCCAGCGGTCGCACTCAGAACCAGCCCATCAGGCGCCAATCTGATTTTGACAACGCAACTCTTACCTTTCATATTCTGATCAATCAGCATGCGCTGTTCGATCATATTAGCAACCTTATCACCATAGCCAGGATCACCACCACCTGAGCCACCCGGCCCGGCAGAAGTCGATGGTTTAGAGCTGTTGCCTGAAGGCCCGGCTGCTGCACCACCAATATCCTCACTTAATAGTTCGTCTTCGAGCTTACTGGCATCGGCGGCATCTCGTTTGGCCTTATCTTTGGCCTCTTTAGCTGCTTTTGCCTTATCCGCTTTCTCTTTGGCGTCTTTGGCTGCTTTTTCTTTCGCTTCTTTTAGCGCTTTTTCTTTGGCTTCTTTTGCTTCTTTAGCCGCTTGTTCTTTAGCTTCCTGATCAGCTTTTTTCTTCTCTTCGAGTTTCTTGTCTTCTTCTAACTTTTTCTTCTCTTCGAGTTTTTTCTGCTGCTCAGCTTTTTGTGCGGCTTCTTTTTCATCAGCCAGCTTTTTCTCTTCTTCCAATTTTTTCTTCAGTTCAGCTTTTTTCTGCTTCTCAAGCGTTATTTTCTTTTCAGCATCCAGCTTCTGGCGTTCAACTTCCAGTTTGCGTTCTTTCTCTTTCGCCTCTTTCTGCTGCTGTTTTTCTTTCTTCAGGCGGATCGCATTTTCAACTTTTTCCTGACGTGCGGCTTCCGCTACGGCTTCTTTTTCAGCTGCCTGCTCTTTTGCTTCTTCGGCTTTTTTGGCCTTTTGTTGTTTCGCAAATTGTTTATGTTGATCAAATTTCAATTGATCAATGACAACTGCATTCACAATACCGCCGCCACCGCCGCCACCACCTGCTGGTCGCTTCGGCTTATCCAGATTCCATTTCAGAATGAACATCAGGATCAGCAGTGCGTGCAGTATGATAGAGATAACTACCGGACCGCTCATGCCTCGTTTCACGACGCCACTACTCCGCTTATTTTTTCTTATCTACTGAGTCAGTCATTAACCCAACGTTTTCCACACCCGCTTCTTTCAGTGCAGCCATCAGCTGAACAACAGCGTCATATTGCACTTCTTTCGCGCCAGCAACGACGACCGGGCTATTCGGATGGGTTTTATGGTATTCAGATACGACACCGGCTAATTCAACCAAATCAGCCATGTCTTTTTCTTCTTCCGTACCCAGCATTAACGAATAGTGACTGTTTTTATCTACCTGCGCGATCACCGGAGGCTCACTGTCATCAGACAGTGGCTGAGAATCGGTCTGCGGCAGATCAACTTTCACGCTCTGCATGACGACAGGCGCCGTCGCCATAAAGATGATCAGCAATACCAGCATAACGTCGATATAAGGTACGACGTTAATTTCGGCGACAGCGCGTTTTTTGCTACGTTTGTTGACGTGCATTATTACTCACCCTTGCTGCCGAGCTGGCGGTTCAGAATAGTAGAAAACTCGTCCATAAAGTTGAAATAAGCATTGTCCAAGCGCTCAACTTTGGTGGTAAACCGGTTGTAAGCGACTACGGCTGGAATGGCGGAGAACAAGCCCATAGCAGTTGCAATCAAGGCTTCCGCAATTGGTGGTGCCACCATTGCCAGTGAGGCATTTTTTACCGCCGATAATGCGATGAAGGCATGCATGATCCCCCATACCGTACCAAACAGACCGATATACGGACTGATTGAGCCGATAGTTGCCAACACGGGCAAATGGGTTTCCAGCTCATCAATCTCACGAGAAACCGAAACACGCATAGCACGGTAAGTACCGTCCATGATCATTTCCTGATTTTTCAGGCCGCTGTTATGTAACCGGGCAAATTCTTTGAAGCCGGAAAAGAACACTTGTTCCAGGCCGCTGAGTTCATCGCGACGATTAGCACATTCCTGATACAGACGGTTCAAATCGATACCTGACCAGAAACGTTCTTCAAACTGTTCGGAAACAAAACGAGCATTTTTTAATATTTTGGTTCGCTGCACAATGATTGCCCAGGAAGCAATCGACATAGATAACAGGATCAACATTACGATCTGCACCAGCGGGCTGGCTTGCAGAATAAGGTTGGTAAATGACATTTCAGCTGGTTGCACGAGCAATCACTCCACTAACATCTTCAGGAATAGCAATAGGTTTCATAACAGAAACTCTGACACAGGCGATAGTCACCTCTGCAGAGACAATAATCCGATTTTGTTCATCCACAATTTCTTGTGTGAACACCATCGAAGCTCGTTTTAACTGTGCCACACGGCAAGACACCGTCAGCAATTGGTTAAACCGTGCCGCATTGCGGAATTCAATATCGATATGGCGCACAACAAAAGCCACATCCAGTTGTAACAGGTGATCTTGTTCGACCCCTAATTGTCGCAACCATTCTGTGCGTGCACGCTCTAGAAATTTCAGATAATTCGCGTTGTATACAATGCCGCCAGCATCGGTGTCTTCATAATAGACCCGTACTGGCCAGCTAAACTCTGAGTTGACCATCGAGCTCAATCCCGCAGTCATAGGACGCGCATAATATACCGCAGCAAGATTCCGGAAAGAAGGTGATCTTGCTCACTTTATTTTTTAGTTGCAGGTTAAACAGTGCTTTTGTCATTCCACGAATAAAAAAGCCGCCTGTCTGAGGCGGCTTCTAAGCTATCTGGGTAACTATTCGTCGTTAATGCGACGATCCAGATTTTCAGTATGTTCTAACCACAGCGCATTGATAATGCCGAAAGCACAAGCCAACAGCACGCCCAGAACCCATGTGAAATACCACATAAAATATCTCCTAGTAGACTGAGTGCTTGTTCTTTTCTACAAACTGGCTGCTAACACGACCGAACATTTTGACATAAGTCCAGATCGTGTAACCCAATATCGTTGGTACAAAAATAGCTGCGGCAAAAGTCATGACCGTCAGGGTATTTTTCGATGAAGTGGCATCCCACATCGTCAGGCTCTGTGCCGGATTCAGGCTAGATGGCATGATAAACGGGAACATAGAGAAACCCGCAGTCAGGATCACACCGGCAATCATCAGTGATGAGAACAGGAAGGCGAAGCCAGCCCGATCAAAGCGTGCCGCCAGAATGGTCAATACCGCCATGGCTAAACCAACCAACGGAGCTGCCATCATCCATGGATACTGAGCATAGTTTTGCATCCACGCACCAGCGGAAACAGCAACATCTTTGTTCAGTGGATTAGACGCCGCTTCTGTACCGGCAAATTTGACGATGGTGTAACCATCGATGCCATTAGCAATCCAGTAACCTGCCACAGCAAACAATACAAATACCAGTAATGCTGTCAGCATTGCGGTTTTACGAGCACGATCTTGCAGTGCACCTTCTGTTTTCATCATCAGCCAGGTAGCGCCCTGCGTGACGAACATAAACAGACTGATCAGACCTGCCAGCAAACCAAATGGGTTCAGCAGCTGAAGGAAAGTGCCTTCGTAGGTGGTACGCATCATAGTATCGACGCTGAATGGTACCCCTTGCAGCAAGTTACCAAATGCCACACCGATAACAGTTGGAGGGACAAAACCGCCGATGAACAAGCACCAGTCCCAGCTGCTGCGCCAGCGTGGATTTTCCAGTTTAGAGCGATAATCAAAACCAACCGGGCGGAAAAACAACGCCATCAGCGTCAGAACCATCGCAATGTAGAAACCGGAAAACGCAGTTGCGTACACCATTGGCCAGGCAGCAAATAACGCACCGCCTGCAGTAATCAACCACACCTGATTACCATCCCAGTGTGGTGCAATGGTATTAATCATGACACGACGTTCGGTGTCAGTTTTACCCAGGATAGGCAGCAGCGCACCTACCCCCATGTCAAAACCGTCAGTTACGGCGAATCCGATCAGCAGCACGCCAATCAAAACCCACCAAATCAGACGCAATACTTCGTAATCAAACATGATGGCTTCCTCTTATGCCTGCTCTGTTTCATAGAAATATTTACCCGTTTTTAAGCTGCTCGGACCTTTACGGGCAAACTTAACCATCAGGTACATTTCAATGACCAGTAATACGGTATAGAACGCGCAGATACCAATCATGGAAAATAGCAGATCACTCGTTGATAGAGTCGATGCGGACAGATAGGTTGGTAATACTTCACCGATGGTCCATGGCTGACGACCGATTTCAGCCACGATCCAGCCTGCTTCAATCGCGATCCATGGCAGTGGGAGACCCCACAGCAATGCTTTCAGCAACCAGGTCCGTTGACCAATGCGATGACGGCAGCTGTCGATGAATGCGATACCGATCAACAACAGCATCAGTACACCGGCACCCACCATGGCACGGAATGAGTAGAAAATAGGTGCGACTGGCGGAATAGAATCTTCTGCCGCCATTTTGATCTGCTCTTCAGTGGCATCCACGATATTCGCAGTATATGGGCTCAACAACAGGCCGTATCCCAGATCAACTTTGATTTCTTTAAATTTAGCCAGATTCTCTGGTGTTTTTTCACCAGCTTGCAACGTCTTCATCAGCGCATAAGCCTGCATACCATTACGAATACGTTTTTCGTTCTGAGCAATCAGATCTTTCAGGCCGGTAATCTCCTCATCAATAGAACGCGTGGCAATAATACCTGCCACATACGGTATTTCGATGGCGAAATCAGTACGTTGTTCTTTCTGATTTGGAATACCAAATGCTGTGAATGGGGCTGGAGCAGGATGCGTTTCCCACTGTGATTCAATAGCAGCCAGTTTCGCTTTCTGCACATCACCCAGCTCGTATCCTGATTCGTCACCCAGCACGATAACCGAAAGAATAGAAGCCATACCAAACGCAGCCGCAATAGCAAAAGAACGGCGGGCGAACGGAATATCACGCTTTCTCAGCAAGTAGTATGAAGAGATGCTCAATACAAACATGGCACCACAGGTATAGCCAGCAGCGACAGTGTGTACGAATTTAACCTGAGCAACCGGGCTGAAAACCAGATCAGCAAAGCTGACCATTTCCATACGCATGGTTTCAAAGTTAAATTCAGAGCCTACTGGGAATTGCATCCAGCCGTTAGCGACCAGGATCCACAAAGCTGACAAGTTAGTACCCAGCGCCATTAACCAAGTAGAGGTCAGATGCTGTACTTTACTCAGACGATCCCAGCCAAAGAAGAACATACCAACGAAGGTCGATTCCAGGAAGAACGCCATCAAGCCTTCAATTGCTAATGGTGCGCCGAACACATCACCCACATAGTGGGAATAATACGACCAGTTAGTACCAAACTGAAACTCCATGGTCAGACCAGTGGTCACACCCAGAGCGAAGTTAATACCAAATAATTTACCCCAGAACTTGGTCATGTCCTTATAGATCGGGTTGTTGGTCATCACATACACTGATTCCATTATTGCCAGGATAAACGTCATCCCGATCGTTAATGGAACAAACAGGAAGTGATAGAGCGCTGTAGCGGCAAATTGAAACCGCGACAGATCAACCACAAGTTCATTGATCATGATTATTCCTCATCAATAGTGACATTGTTGGCAAACTCCGACGGCTGGAATGTGGAGTCGCTACGCTAATGTTGTATTTCTAGTAAATGTTATACTATTTGACACAAATTTGGATCATTTTTGCCATAAATGTAGTTAAAACTTGGCGTTATAGCGAAGATTTAAAGATGAAAATAATTCTTATATTTAACAAACTGTTAAACAATATTCATCTTCATTATTGTAAATCACCTCTTTCACTTAAGATAACCTTAAGTTCTTTTCATTGATTTATCTCAACAAATAAAGAATTTATTTTCTATAAATATGCGATGGTATTCGCGTATTTATAATATTTAACGGCAATTAATGATTAACAATATTTTAACAATTAAAAATATTGCTCATGCTCAGTATGATTTAACATGATGCTAAATGAATAACAAAAAGTGCGTCAGGCTTAAGCCTGACGTTCTGGTGTGGTCAGACCAAAATGGAGGTAGGCTCTTGGTGTGGCAATCCGGCCACGAGGAGTACGTTGCAAAAAGCCCTGCTGAATGAGATAAGGCTCCAATACATCTTCAATCGTTTCTTTTTCTTCGCCGATCGCAGCGGCCAGATTTTCAACCCCCACCGGACCACCTAAGAACTTGTCGATGATCGCCAGCAGAAGTTTGCGATCCATATAATCAAAACCAGCGTTATCGACATCCAGCATATCCAGAGCTTGAGCGGCAATATTATCGGAGATATGGCCATTGGCACGGATCTCGGCAAAATCGCGCACCCGACGCAGCAGACGGTTGGCAATACGCGGTGTACCGCGCGCACGTTTAGCGATTTCGAACGCACCTTGCTTATCTAATGATAAACCCAGCACATCGGCACTGCGGCCCACGATATGTGCCAGATCTTCCACTTTATAAAACTCTAAGCGTTGCACAATACCAAAACGATCCCGCAGCGGCGATGTCAGTGAGCCAGCGCGGGTAGTTGCTCCAATCAGTGTGAACGGAGGCAGTTCCAGCTTGATCGAGCGCGCAGCCGGCCCCTCACCGATCATGATATCCAGCTGATAATCTTCCATCGCTGGATACAGCACTTCTTCTACCACCGGGCTTAGCCGATGAATTTCATCAATAAACAGCACATCGTGCGGTTCGAGATTAGTCAGTAGTGCCGCCAGATCGCCAGCTCGTTCTAATACTGGGCCAGAGGTGGTTTTGATATTCACCCCCATCTCATTGGCAATGATGTTAGCCAAGGTGGTTTTGCCTAACCCCGGTGGGCCGAAGATCAACACATGATCGAGCGCCTCGCTACGACGACGGGCTGCTTCGATGAAGATCTCCATCTGCGAGCGCACCTGATCCTGCCCCTGATAATCAGCCAGCAGTTTCGGCCGGATCGCACGATCCAGTTGGTCATCTTCTGTGATTGCAGCGGGTGCAATCAGGCGGTCGGCTTCAATCATGATCTAATAGCTTCCGTTACAACATGGCTCGCAGTGCTTCACGAATGACATTTTCAACTGTCATCTCGGGTTTCATTACTTTACTTACCACCAGACTAGCCTGCTGTGGTTTATAGCCCAAAGACAACAAGGCAGCGACAGCTTCTGATTCGACGGTATCAGCTGGTGCAGCGGCGGTAGCATTATCTGTAGGTGCAGCATCGGTGTAAGGGGTGAATAAGTCATGGCCATTCCAACCCTTGAGGCGATCTTTCATTTCCACGATCAAACGCTCAGCTGTTTTTTTGCCGACACCCGGTAGTTTTACTAGGGACGAAACATCTTCGCGCTCAACGCAGGCGACAAACTGGTTAGCCGACATGCCAGACATGATCGCCAGCGCCAGTTTAGGACCGACGCCATTGGCTTTCAGTAATTCACGAAACAGCATGCGCTCTTGGCGAGTGTTAAAGCCATACAGCAGCTGCGCGTCTTCACGCACCACAAAGTGGGTGATGATGGTGGCTTCCTGCCCGATCGCAGGTAGCTCGTAGAAGCAAGTCATCGGCAATTGGAGTTCATAACCCACGCCGCCAACATCCAGCAGAATTTCCGGTGGGGATTTCTCGATAATGATGCCATGCAGTCTGCCAATCACGCGCTTGCTCCTTCGATTTAATTATCGCGCTAGCATAATAAATAACTGGATGAACATCCAGTTATTCGGTGGATTATCGCAGGCGTCCACGCACGGTGCCCTGCACTTTACCCGCCATCCGCAGTAATGTGTGTTGGGTGTGCGTATGGCACAAGGCGACGGCTAACGCATCGGCCGCATCGGCTTGTGGGCAGGCTGGTAATTTCAATAGCTGTTTGACCATGTGCTGCACCTGCTCTTTATCAGCCGCACCGGTGCCAACGACCGATTGTTTAACCTGACGAGCAGAATATTCGGCGACCGGTAAACCCGCGTTCACCGCCGCGACAATCGCACTGCCCCTCGCCTGCCCCAGTTTTAAGGCAGAATCAGGGTTTTTCGCCATAAAGACCTGCTCGATGGCAAACAGATCGGGCTTGAATTGCAGGATGATTTCGCTAATACCATCGTAAATCTGTTTCAATTTACCTGACAATTGCTCGCCACTGGTACGGATACAGCCAGACCCAAGGTATTCCACCTTGCCCGCCTGTTGTCGGATCACGCCATAGCCGGTAATTCGCGACCCCGGATCGATACCCAGAATGATTGTCATACCAACACTTATAAAGATAATGAAGAAGGAAACAGCCGCAGCCTAACACGGCAGGAAAAAACTGCGCTAACAAAAACTGCGTGGATAAAAAAAGGAGCCGAAGCTCCCTGTTCCTGTCATATGACAGCGGTAACGCACGACTGGAAGCATTATTCCAGTGTGGCAGCTACTTCATCAGAAATAGTACCGTTGTGATAAACCTCTTGTACGTCATCCAGATCTTCCAGCATATCGATCAGACGCAGCAATTTCGGTGCATCATCAGCAGTCAGGTCGACTTCGGTGCTAGGGATCATACTGACATTGGCATTCTCTGGTTTGAAACCAGCGGCTTCTAAAGCATCCAATACAGTACCAAAATCAAATGGCGAGGTATAAACGTCGATTGAACCATCATCGTTGGTTTCGACATCATCAGCACCCGCTTCCAGCGCAGCTTCCATCAATGCATCTTCATCTGCGTTGGTGAAAGAGAGAATGCCTTTTTTGGTAAACAGATAAGCAACTGAGCCATCAGTACCCAACGCACCGCCGCTTTTACTGAACGCATGACGCACACCAGCAACAGTACGGTTGCGATTGTCGGTCATACATTCAACCATAACTGCAGTGCCTGCCGGGCCGTAACCTTCATACACCAGGGTTTCTAACTCAACGCCGTCATCACCACCCGCACCACGCTTGATCGCACGATCGACAGTGTCGCGAGTCATGTTGATAGACAGTGCTGCAGCAACAGCCGCACGCAAACGAGGATTAGAACCACCATCTGGGCCACCCAGACGGGCTGCCGTGGTAATTTCACGGATCATTTTTGTAAACATTTTACCGCGTTTCGCATCTTGCGCTGCTTTGCGGTGTTTAATGTTGGCCCACTTACTGTGACCTGCCATAACTCTCTCCCGATAAAAATTAACGCTGAATTTATCAGCTAAAATCAGCGGGTAACGTGGTGACAGTAGCATTCCCGTCACAAAAGCCGCGTTACCCGAAAAACAAAAACTTATTCGGCAGCTTTCACCGTGGTTTGAATAGCCAGTTCGCCCAACTGTTGCTGATTAGCAAAACTTGGCGCATCCGTCATCAAACAAGCAGCTGCAGTAGTTTTCGGGAACGCGATCACGTCACGAATGTTGTCGCTACCAATCAACAGCATGGTCAGACGATCTAGACCGAAGGCCAGACCGGCGTGCGGTGGCGTACCGAATTTCAGCGCATCGAGCAGGAAGCCAAATTTCTCTTTTTGTTCAGCTTCACTAATGCCGATCGCGCGGAACACCGTCTGTTGCATATCACCACGGTGAATACGCACAGAACCGCCACCCACTTCGTAACCGTTGATCACCATGTCGTAGGCGTTGGCGTAAGCAGCTAATGGATCAGCTTCCAGCTGTGCTGGCGTGAAATCTTTCGGTGCAGTGAATGGGTGATGCATAGCGGTTACGCCACCTTCACCGTCTTCTTCAAACATTGGGAAATCAACGACCCACAATGGTTTCCAGCAGTTTTCCACCAGATCCAGATCGCGACCCAATTTCAAACGCAGCGCACCAATGGCATCGCACACCACTTTTTTGCTATCCGCACCGAAGAAGATGATATCGCCGTCTTGTGCACCAGTGCGGCTCAGAATTTCACGCACGATCTCGTCGTTCAGGAACTTAGCCACTGGGGACTGTACGCCTTCCAGACCACTTGCCGCCTGATTGACCTTCATCCAGGCCAGACCTTTCGCGCCATAGATAGCCACGAACTGGGTGTATTCGTCGATCTGTTTACGCGACAGTTGCGCACCACCGGGTACACGCAGCGCAGCCACACGACCTTTCGGATCATTCGCTGGACCTGCAAACACCGCAAACGCCACTTCTTTCAGCAAATCAGCGATATCGACCATTTCCATCGGGTTACGCAGATCGGGTTTATCAGAACCGTAGCGGCGCATCGCTTCGTCAAAGGTCATGATTGGGAACTGGCCCAAATCAACACCGATGATGTTTTGCCACAGACCACGGATCATATTTTCCATCAGCTCACGCACTTGATCAGCGTTCAGGAATGAGGTTTCCACGTCGATCTGGGTGAATTCTGGCTGACGGTCGGCACGTAAATCTTCATCACGGAAGCATTTCACGATCTGATAGTAGCGATCAAAACCAGACATCATCAGCAGCTGTTTGAACAGCTGTGGTGATTGTGGCAGCGCGTAGAATTTGCCTTTATGCACACGGCTTGGCACCAGGTAGTCACGTGCACCTTCTGGTGTGGCTTTGGTCAGCATCGGTGTTTCGATATCAAGGAAACCATGCTCATCCATATAACGACGCACGAAGCTGGTGATGCGCGCACGGGTTTTCAGCGACGCGGCCATTTCTGGGCGACGCAGATCGAGATAACGGTATTTCAGACGCTGTTCTTCGGTGTTGGTCTGGTTGAAATCCAGCGGTAAGGCTTCTGAACGGTTGATGATCTCTAAACCATGCGCGAACACTTCGACTTCGCCAGTCGCCATATCTTTGTTGATCTGGCTTTCCGGGCGCGCGCGTACTGTACCAGTGACGCGAATACAGAATTCATTACGCAGTTCTGATGCCAATGCGAATGCTTCCGGCTGATCCGGGTCGAAAAACACCTGAATGATGCCTTCGCGGTCACGCATGTCGATAAAAATCAGTCCGCCCAAATCGCGACGGCGATGAACCCAACCACACAGGGTTACGGTCTGATCGACATGGCTACTTGTCACCTGACCACAGTAAATGCTACGCATGATTTATTCCTTTACTGAATTTATATCTCCGGCATTCCGGAGATTCATTTAATTATTCGCCAGCAGCCGGACAGCTCGCGCATCCGCCTTGTGCTGAGTCGCAACTTGCCAGATTCTTTTTCGTGCCGGTTTTGAAATCTGTTTCATACCAGCCACCGCCTTTCAGACGAAATCCGGGTGCGGACAGTAATTTTTTCAGTGCGGCCTGAGAGCAAGCCGGACAATCCACCAGCGGTGCATCAGACATTTTCTGCAATTTCGCAAGCTGATGACCACAATGAGTACACTCGTACTGATACATTGGCATAATGCTAAACCTACGATTGATCCACAAAAGACCGCGTATTATAGAGGAAAGTCGGCGCGCTGATAACTAGCCGAAGCAGGGATTCCCACGCTTGATCGACAGGAAAGATGTGAATTCTGGTCAGGTTAAAGCTGCAAATATAGTCAGTACCTGACTAACCAAGTAGAATACTGCGTCTTTGTTAATAGTGAGTCAGCTAACAATCCATGAGCAAGAAACTGCATATCAAAACCTGGGGCTGCCAGATGAACGAGTACGACTCGGCCAAAATGGTAGATTTGTTGACCAGTTCACTGGGTTATGAAACCACTGAGCTTCCGGAAGAAGCTGACCTGCTGGTATTAAATACCTGTTCTATTCGCGAAAAAGCGCAAGAAAAACTGTTCCATCAGTTAGGCCGCTGGAAAGAGCTGAAAAAGAAAAACCCTGAGCTGGTGATCGCGGTCGGCGGTTGTGTGGCATCACAGGAAGGCAAAGCGATCCGTTCGCGTGCGCCGAATGTGGATGTGGTGTTTGGCCCGCAAACCCTGCACCGCCTGCCCAACATGATCAAGCAAGTGAAAGCCGGTCATGGAGCACAGGTCGACGTGTCGTTCCCGGAAATCGAGAAATTCGACAACCTGCCAGAGCCGCGAGCTGAAGGCCCGACGGCCTATGTTTCCATCATGGAAGGTTGTTCTAAATATTGTACTTACTGCGTGGTGCCGTATACCCGTGGTGAGGAAGTCAGCCGCCCGCTGGATGATGTGCTGTATGAAATTGCACAACTGGCAGAACAAGGCGTGCGTGAAGTAAATCTGCTTGGGCAAAACGTGAATGCTTATCGCGGTGCCAACCACGATGGCAGCATCTGCAGCTTTGCTCAGTTATTGCGTATGGTTGCTGCGATTGATGGCATCGATCGTATCCGTTACACCACCAGCCACCCGATTGAGTTTACTGACGACATTATTGAAGTCTATCAAGACACGCCGGAGCTGGTGAGTTTCCTGCATCTGCCGGTACAAAGTGGTTCAGACAAGATCCTGTCGATGATGAAACGCCCGCACACGGCGTTGGAATACAAATCGAAGATCCGCAAGCTGAAAGCGGTACGACCTGACATTCTGATCAGTTCTGACTTTATCGTGGGTTTCCCCGGTGAAACCGATGACGATTTTGCCAAAACCATGAAACTGATTGAAGACGTGCAATTCGACACCAGCTACAGCTTCATCTTCAGTGCACGCCCTGGTACCCCGGCTGCCGATATGCCCGACGATACGCCGTTGGAAGTGAAAAAGAGCGTCTGTATCACTTGCAGCAAACCATCAACAATCAGGCGATGTTATACAGTCGCCAGATGCATGATTCCATTCAGCGTATTCTGGTTGAAGGACCATCCAGCCAGAACATTATGGAGTTGCGCGGCCGCACCGAAAATAACCGTGTGGTGAATTTCGAAGGCGATGCCCGTCTGATTGGTCAATTTGTCGATGTGCGCATTACCGAAGCACGCCCACATTCGCTGCGTGGCGAGATTGTTCGCACCGAAGCGGAGATGGATCTGCGCCATCAAATTAAGCCAGCGGAGATTTTAAGTCGCCGCCCAGATGGTGTTGCCGATGAATTGGGTGTTGCCCAGTTCCGCCCATAATCACTGATTCTCTGGCCGTCGAATGACGGCCTGTTTTATAACGAGGAATACCTTGAGCCGACACATTGCCACTCTCGACCTTCATTTAGACCCCGCTGATAGCCAACGTCTGGCCAGTTTATGCGGCCCGTTTGATGACAACATCAAGCAGATTGAACGTCGTATGGGTGTGGAAATCATCTATCGCAACAACCATTTCCAGATTGTTGGTAAAGGCGCTATCGCGCAAGTGGTCGCTGATCTGCTGAAACAGCTGTATGTGGAAACACAGCCAGTACGCGGGCAGAAAGTGGTCGATCTGACACCGGATCAAGTGCATCTGGCGATCCAGCAGTGTCATATGCTGGAACAAAGTGACGACAATGAAACACCGAATGCCATCCCGTATGGCAAAGAGGTAAACATCAAAACCAAACGCGGCATGGTGAAACCACGCTCGCCGAATCAGGCGCAATACGTCAATAATATCGTCGTGCATGATATTACCTTTGGTATTGGCCCTGCTGGTACTGGTAAAACTTATTTAGCCGTTGCAGCCGCTGTCGATGCGCTGGAGCGTCAGGAAGTACGCCGCATTTTGCTGACCCGCCCAGCAGTCGAAGCCGGTGAAAAACTGGGTTTCCTGCCTGGCGATTTGAGTCAGAAGGTCGATCCTTATTTGCGCCCGCTTTACGATGCACTGTTTGAGATGCTGGGGTTCGAACGGGTTGAAAAACTCATCGAGCGCAACATCATTGAGATCGCGCCTTTGGCTTATATGCGTGGTCGTACGCTGAATGATGCCTTTATCATTCTGGATGAAGGGCAAAACACCACTGTGGAACAGATGAAGATGTTCCTGACCCGTATCGGCTTTAACTCGCGCGCCGTGATCACCGGTGATATCACCCAGATCGACCTACCGCGCAACGTAAAATCAGGCTTACGACACTCGATTGAAGTGCTAAATGGCGTTGACGGGCTTTCATTTAACTTTTTCCAAGCAACGGATGTAGTTCGTCATCCCGTTGTCGCACGCATCGTGCAAGCTTACGAAAAATTTGAGCAAGAAAAAATAATTGCGGAAAGCAAAACAGCACCGCACGAGGGATCATCGTCATGAGCATCACGCTTGATCTGCAGTTAGCTTGTGCTGACAGCAGCGGCTTGCCATCAGAAGCGCAATTTCAGCAATGGCTGGATACCGCCATCTTACCGTTTCAGCAGGAAGCGGAAGTGACGATCCGCATTGTCGATGAAGCCGAAAGCAATGATCTGAACCTCACCTACCGTGGCAAAGATAAACCAACGAATGTGTTGTCGTTTCCCTTCGAATGCCCACCAGGCGTGGAAGATTTTCCGCTGTTGGGTGATTTGATCATTTGCCGGCAAGTGGTAGAACAGGAAGCGAGCGAGCAACAAAAAACACTGGAATCGCACTGGGCCCACATGGTTATTCATGGCAGCTTGCATTTACTCGGTTATGACCATATAGAAGATGCTGAAGCCGAAGAAATGGAAGCGCTGGAAAAAGAGTTCATGCACGCGCTGAATTTTCCTGACCCTTATAAAGATGATGAAATTTAAGGATTTATGACATCATGAGTGATGAGCACCCTCACAGTAGTCACGGTTCACCGCGAAAGAAATGGCTGGAACGCTTAAGCCATCTGTTTCAGGGTGAGCCGAAAGATCGTAACGATCTGGTTGAAGTAATACAGGATGCGGAAGAACGCGACGTCATCGATGAAGATACCAAAGAGATGATCGAAGGCGTGCTGGAAGTATCCGAACTGCGCGTGCGCGATATCATGATCCCTCGTACGCAAATGATCACCATCCGCCGCGATCAGCCGGTATCTGCCTTTTTACCGATGATCATTCGCTCCGCGCATTCCCGTTTTCCGGTGATCAGTGACGATAAAGATCATGTCGATGGCATTCTGCTAGCCAAAGATCTGCTGCCGTATGGTTTTGGTTTAACCGCTGAACCGTTTGATTTCGAACAAACCTTACGCCCTGCGGTTGTGGTGCCAGAAAGTAAACGCGTCGATCGACTGTTAAAAGAGTTTCAGCAACAGCGCTACCATATGGCAATCGTCGTTGATGAATTCGGCAGTGTCTCCGGTCTGGTGACGATAGAAGATATTCTGGAACTGATTGTTGGCGAAATCGAAGATGAATACGACGAGCTATCAACTGATCAACCGTCGATCCGCGCACTGGATGAACGCCGTTTCACCCTGAATGCGCTGACGCCAATTGAAGAATTTAACGAACACTTTGGCAGCCATTTTAGCGACGATGATGTCGATACCATTGGCGGCATCGTAATGCATGGCTTTGGCCACCTGCCAAAACGAGGTGATAGCATCGAGCTGTCAGGGTTTGTCTTTAAGATCCTGCAAGTTGATCGTCGCCGTCTGATCCAATTACAAGTGACTCTTCCTGAACAGCGACATAATAATGAAGTGGAATAATTCTGACGGGTTTCATCGCCCTTCGTCACAACGCGCTCTCTGGGGCGCGTTGCTGTCTGGTTTACTCTGTGGCACTGCCTTCGCACCACTGAATTGGTGGCCACTGGCATTTGTGGCCATGCTGGGCTTATTAGCCTCGCTACATCAACAAACAGCTGGCCGCGCATTTCGCCTGACTTGGTTGTTTGCCATGGCGATGAATCTGCCCAGCCTTTGGTGGATCCACGTCAGTATGACGCAATTCGGCGGTATTTCATTGCCCGTTGCGTTTGTGCTAGTCGCCATGCTCTGTGCGTATCTGTCAGTGTATCCCGCCATTGCTGCGGCACTCCTCAACCGCTTTTTTCCCAAAGCGGGTGCTACCCGCCTGTTATTTGCTTTTCCGGCATTATGGTTACTCAGTGACTGGGCGATGGGTCATGTGATGACCGGTTTCCCGTGGATGTGGCTGGGCTACAGTCAGGTGCATACCTGGTTATCTGGTTTTGCACCTTTGTTTGGTGTGCAGAGTATTACGCTGGCCGTAGTGTGGTGTGCGGCGGCATGTTTGCTGTATTGGCAACAACGCCGGATTTTATGGTTACTCCTGCCGCCATTACTGTTTGTCACCGGTTATGGCCTGCAACAAAAAGTCTGGACGCAACCCGGCAAACCAGTGAACTTCGCGCTGGCGCAAGGCAACATCCCACAATCATCAAAGTGGGATCCTAACTTCATCAAGCCGACGCTGGTTCGTTATATTGATCTGACCCGCGAAAGTAAAGGTGCCGATATCATCATCTGGCCAGAGTCTGCCGTGCCGGCGCTGGAAAATGATATGCGTGAATTCATGACCAACATGGATGACACCATGCGCAGTCAGAAAGCCGGCTTCATTACTGGTATTCAATATTATGATCAGTCGCTGGATCGCTATTATAACGGTGTGGTAGCAACTGGCCTGATGGATAAAGAAGGCAAGCTAAGTTATCAATATGGCCAGGGGAATCGCTGGTATAAACACCATCTATTACCGATCGGTGAGTTTGTGCCATTTGGCGATTTGTTACGCCCTATCGCGCCATTTTTTGACCTGCCAATGTCGTCGTTTTCCCGCGGTGATGCGGTGCAGGATAACCTGTTAGCCGGTGGCTATAAGTTTGCGACCTCCATTTGTTATGAAATGGAATACTCCGATGAGCTACGCCAGAATATTCATGAAGACACGCAATTTATTGTGAACGTGTCGAATGACAGCTGGTTTGGTACTTCCGGTGGCCCGTGGCAACACATGGAAATCGCCCGGATGCGCGCAATTGAGTTTGGTAAACCAGTCGTGCGTGCGACCAATAGCGGCGTCACCGTGGTGTTCGATCATCAGGGCAAAACGATTGGCATGCTGCCACAGTTTGAACAAAAAGTGCTGCGTGCTGATGTGGCGCCCACCACGGGTGTTACCCCTTATACCCGTTGGGGCTCGCTGCCGCTGATTGGTTTTTGTATTGCCGGACTCGTCATTGCTTTCTGGCAGCAAAACCGCAAGCGTGCACGTTACCTGTAATCAAGCTTAAAGCAGGTCAGCCAACTGACCTGCTAATTTCCTTCAACCAGATTCGCTTAGCCAAACAGCGTCGCAACATCCAGTTCATCCAACTGTGCAATAACCTGATGCACACCCACCACCGAACTTAATGATGCATGCTTTTCTTTCGGGCCGAGCGCCACAATGTAACCAGCACCACCACTCCTTGCCGCTTCCAAGCCAGATAATGAATCTTCTATTAGTAAACATTCCGTAAATGGCACGTTAATTTGCGCTGCAGCAGCCAAAAATAACGCAGGGTCTGGTTTTCCAGGGCGTGAACCGTCATCAAAAACCAGTTTAGCCGGATCAAACCAGCGTGCTAAATCCAGCTGTTGATAATAAAAATCGACGTTTAATTTCGGTGAAGCAGTGGCGATGGTAAATGGGATCTGACGCTGTTGCAGTTGCTCTAACAGCGCAACTGCACCCGGTGAAAAACAATATTCAGCACCGGCGGCAATTGCTAGCTCATGATAGGTATGTTCTTTTTGTTCTATTAACGTGTTGAGTTCGAGCGGCGTTAATTCGCGCCCAGACAAATAGGTTAAGGTATGGCGATTATTCCGGCCATGCACATGCAGATCCATCTCTTCATATGTGAACGCTTGACCACGTAGCCGTTCGGAAAAAAGCTGCCATGCTTGTTCATGCAAATGCGTATCCCACAGCAATACGCCATTAAAATCAAAAACCACACCACGCAATTTCATGTTTGCCCCAGATGAATAAACCTAACAATCCAAATTGCAGTGTCAGATCGTTTCTATTCTGGATTCCAGTGAGACATGCATAAAGAGGGATGCAGATCACATTTGATAATGTGATTATTTGTTCAATAATTGCCGGTATAGCGACTCTTTCAGTCGCAATCGTTGCGAGGTTAAGTCCGTCAAAGCATCCGGCGCATCGCCGCCACTCAATGTCATGATCTGGGCATCGACCGCATAGAATGAAGCCAGTTGTGCTGCAAACTCCGGATCTGCATGACTCAATCGTGTAAAACGATCACTCAGATCGGGAAATTCTTCCGCCAGTGAATAAGACACCATGAGACCTCCGGATAGACAGGTCTCATGACTATAGATGATTATGGTTATTATTTAGTCAGAAAGATCACATTCCTGCACATGTTTTAACGCGGCCAGCACTACCGATGTATCCGCACCTTTACGTGGTGCATTTTCGCTGAGATGACGACGCCAGGCTCGAGCACCGGGCACACCTTGAAATAAGCCCAGCATATGCCGGGTGATATGGGATAACGTGCCGGCACCACTGCTCAGATGCGCCTCAATATACGGCAACATCTGCATGACCACCTCATGACGGGTAAGTACCGAGTGCTGATCAGCAAACAACTCCGCATCAACCTGCGCCAGCATATACGGGTTTTGATAGGCTTCGCGCCCTACCATCACACCATCAACATGCTGCAGATGCTGCTTAATTTGCTGTAAATCGGTAACACCACCGTTAATGGCAATCGTCAAATGCGGATAATCACGCTTTAACTGATATACCCGCTCATAGTCCAGCGGTGGAATTTCACGGTTTTCTTTCGGGCTTAAACCATTCAACCACGCCTTGCGCGCATGCACGACAAAGGTATCGCAGCCAGCACGTTGTACCGTTTCGATAAAATCACACAGAAACTCATAGGAATCGAAATCATCAATGCCAATGCGCGTTTTCACCGTCACCGGAATGTTAACTTCCGCCCGCATTGCGGTAACACAATCTGCAACCAGTTGCGCTGACGCCATCAGACAAGCCCCAAACCGGCCATTTTGCACACGATCAGACGGGCAACCCACATTCAGATTAATTTCATCATAGCCACGCGCTGCCGCAATGTTGGCACAACGTGCTAAATCGGTAGGATCAGAACCACCCAGTTGCAACGACAATGGATGTTCTTCCGGGCTGTATTGCAGGTATTCACCTTTACCAAACAGGATCGCACCTGTTGTCACCATCTCGGTATAAAGTAAGGTGTTTTTGGTCAATAAACGGTGAAAATAACGGCAATGTCGATCGGTCCAATCCAGCATCGGCGCGATAGAAAAACGATTAAGAGAATAAGCTGCAACGCTATCGGTGGATGGGGCTGAACTGAGCATGCCGACAATAACCTGTAATACACGAAAAGGCAGAACATGGTACGTGAGAATTGCAGCATTGCAACAATCAGCTACAAGCAAAAAAACAGGGAAAATACCGCTTCAATTTAACATCTGTGAGAAATAATCGCGCCACTAACTACCGCTTAGCGACGGGTATGTTAGAGTTTAGCTATAAGGGATGCTATCTTCATTGGTACACTCGCCCGCGAAAACATGTTAATCGAACACGTTATCTTTTCTGTTATATCAACATATTTTACAGAGACGTGTCAGCAAGAGGAATATCTACAAGATGCGCGCAGAATTTGTTAATCCGTTTCTGTTATCGTTGATGAATGTAATGAGCACCATGGCTCAGCTTGAACTGAAGCCGGGCGCCCCACGCAAAAAAAGTGATGATGTAGCCCGGGGTGATGTTTCCGGATTGATCGGCATGGTCGGAGCACAAACGAAAGGCTCTTTTTCCATCACCTTTGATAAATCACTGGCGCTCGAAGTCATGCGCAGAATGCTCGGCGAAGCACCAAGTAGCATTAATGAAGAAGTAACCGACATGGTAGGCGAAATTACCAACATGGTTACTGGTGGCGCAAAACGGATTTTAGGCGAAAAAGGGTATGATTTTGATATGGCAACACCAATTGTCGTCTCTGGCGCTAATCACACCATCAGCCATAAAGGTAACGCACCCAAAATTCTGATGCCTTTCGAATCTGAATTTGGCAATGCCACCATTGAAATCTGTTTTGAGTAATTTCTGACGACAACAGGGGATGTTGTATGTTTTCAAAACTGTTCTTTTGGGCATTCGTAGCCTTCATTGCGATGTTGGTTTGTTCCAAAATAAATCTGGAAACCTCCATTTACAAAGAGGAACAGAACAGCTTGGAGATCATTTTTCCGCAGTGGCAAACCGAGCAGCCTTGGTTTTATTTCTACTGGACGCCAGGTACGGTGAAGCTGTTCTTTTGGGCATTCGTAGCCTTCATTGCGATGTTGGTTTGTTCCAAAATAAATCTGGAAACCTCCATTTACAAAGAGGAACAG
>Ga0183099_1000691_pt1 | contig 22619 bp, 22 predicted proteins | sample Biomet1_FD_127788 | JGI IMG/M metagenome (GOLD analysis project Ga0183099, IMG submission 127788) | Microbial communities from bioreactor (seeded with anoxic lake sediment) at LBNL, California, USA - Biofuel metagenome 1 | ecosystem: Engineered > Bioreactor > Anaerobic > Unclassified ...
CACCCCCGCCTGCTCGAGCATATTTTCGAGCTTCGCCAAAGGCCCGCTGCGCACGACGCTGCCGCCGCCGTATACGATAAGCACTTTAGTTCCGCCGTATTTTTTGATTTTTTCCGCCGTTTTCGCTTCGGCATCTTTCCCGAAAACGATCTCCGTCGGACTATAGTATTCAAAACTTTGCATGAATCTACCTCCTTAAAAATAACCATCTCTATTGCTAATAATTGGCTATATTCAAGCGCATTCCTGCCGCGCAGCTGAAATATTATGGTGCTATTTTTTCCAGCCTGCCATTTTGGATAATCTGTGCCTTAAATCCTCCTGCAATGTCGCCCCGCAGCCAAAAACTTATCGATATTGATCGCTGCGATCGAATGGACGATTTCATCTGCCCCTGATAAATCCTGCTGCCCCGAATTCGGATTGCGGTAAGCAATGCAGTACATGCCGGCGGCTTTGGCGGCCGCGACACCAGCAGCGGCATCCTCAATGACGAGACACTCTGCCGGTTTTACGCCAAGCCGCTCGGCTGACAGCAGATAAACCGCCGGATGCGGCTTGCTGTTTGGCAGATCCGCGCCGCTCAAAACAGACTGGAAATATTTCTCCCGCCGGAATTTATCCACCACCGCCTGAATGACCGCACGACCCGATGACGATCCAATTCCCGCCGAAATCCGCCGGTCAGCCAGCTGCTGCAGGAGTTCCACAACGCCGGCAATCGGCTGAATGGAAGCATCACTGCGCAAGGCTTCCAAATAAATGGCATGTTTATATTGCACCATCTCCGCCAGTGAAATGGAAGGATCATATTTTTCAATAAAATGCTGGAACATCGACTTCGTCGTCCGCCCCATATACGGCAGGCACTCCTCCGGCGTCAGCTTCAGCCCGTAATGGTGGAATGTCCGTATTTTCATCAAGGTATGAATCGGCTCGCTGTCAATAATGACACCGTCCATATCAAAAATAACCGCTTTCATGTTTTGCCTCATTTCTTTTCTTAAAAATCCAACGCAATTGGCCTGCTAACCGGTTGGCACGGCGGGCTGCCCCTAAAAAATATTATAACAAAATATCCGCGAAGAAGAAACCATGGCTGCACCGGACAACAAAAGATTTTGCATGAACATCATACAACTTATCCATAATTGCTCTACAATTGACTTCGTGCTATACTTGATTTGTCAGAATAATGTGTATGAATTCATTATTCTTCATAGGTTCCACCGTTATATCAATTTTCTGGAGGGATTTTTATGTGTCAAATCACCAAAAAAGCATTCGGCCTAACCAAAAGCGGCCTGCCTGTTGACCTCTATACACTTGCCAATGCCAAAGGAACGGCCGTCGGCATCATCACGTACGGCGGCGCTGTGCAGTCCATCCGCACACCGGACAAGAACCAGCAGATGCGCGATATTGTGCTCGGCTACGTCAGCGTCGCCGATTACGAAAAACAACCGTTTTACATCGGCGCGCTGATCGGCCGCTGCGGCAACCGCCTGGAAAAAGGTAAGCTCCGCCTGAACGGCCAGGATTATCAGCTTTACTGCAATGATGGCAGAAACCATTTGCACGGCGGCAAAGCGGGCTTCGACAAAAAAATATGGACGGCCGCCATCAAAGACAACAGCCTTGAGCTCACCTATACAAGTCCGGACGGCGAGGAAAACTATCCGGGAACGCTCCGTGTTACGGTTGTCTATGCACTCTCGGCTGACAACATGCTGTCGCTGGACTATACAGCGACCACGGACCAGGATACCATCTGCAATTTAACAAACCATACCTATTTCAACCTCGGTGGCTGCGACAGCGGCTCTGTCCTCAACCAAAAAATACAACTTTTTGCCGATCGCTACACCGAAGCGGATGATGCATCACTGCCCAACGGCAAACTCCTGCCGGTAGATGGAACCCCGCTCGATCTCCGCCAATTGACAAAGATCGGCGAGCAGATTGACGCTGCTTTTCCGCAGCTTCAGTTCGCCGGCGGTTTCGACCACAATTGGGTCATCAACGATTACGATGGCCGCCTGAAAAAGCCGCCTATGCCTGTGATGACGCGAGCGGCATCACGCTGACAACAGCTACCACCCTGCCGGGCATCCAGTTCTACAGCGGCAACTATCTCGAGGGAACGATTACCGGCAAAAAGCAGACGGCCATCGTCCGCCGTGGCGGCTTCTGCTTGGAAACGCAGTATTTCCCGAATGCTCTGGCTCATGCCAACTTTCCGCAGCCCGTCCTGAAAAAAGGGGAAACCTGGCGGGCAAAAACAACCTATGCCATCGGCTTGCTGAAATAAAAATACGCGGCAAGCAAAACAGCGATTGTCAGAAAACCTTCCGTCGTAAGCTGGAACTATGATGGGAGGTTTTTTCTGTGCCCGAAAGAAGCAGGACTTTTCCTGCACAATATATGGATTTTTAAGGAAAACAGCAGTATGATATAAAAAACCTTATTTTTAGGGATTAATTTAAAGCAGGTAGGAATATATATGGAAATTTGGCAAAAAAATTTATGGGTTTGCTGCGCCGCCGTCTTTATCGTCTCCCTCGGCATGAGCCAGATGGCACCAATCCTGCCCCTGTACATTGAACATTTGGGCATTCACGACACCGGTGAAATCGAGCAATGGGCCGGCATCATCTTCGGCTGCAACTTCGTGAGCCTGGCCATCGCCTCGCCGATCTGGGGAAAATTCGCCGACCGCTACGGCAAAAAACCGATGGCCATGCGCGCCAGCATTTGGCTGGCTGTCGTCATGGTCGGCATGGGTCTGGCCCAAAACGTCTACCATCTGATGTTTCTGCGGCTGGTGCAGGGTGCGTTATCCGGCTTTCAAGGGGCGATCATCACACTGATCGCCATACAGACCCCCAAAAGAGAATCCGGCTGGGCCTTGGGCATGATCTTTACCGGTCAGGTCAGCGGCTCCCTGCTCGGCCCTTTGGTCGGCGGCTATCTCTCCGAAGTCATCGGCTATCGCGAAACCTTCTTCATCATCGGCGGCCTGTGCTTCTGCGGCTTTTTGGCAATCTGGGCTTTTGTCCACGAGGACTTCTGCCACAGCCAGAACAAACTCCTGTCCAGCCGGCAAGTTTGGCAGCATTTGCCAGCGCCCCGGCTGACCGTCTGTCTGTTCATTACGACCCTCGTCATGCAGTTGGCTCTGTTTTCCATCCAGCCGATCATCACCGTCTACATCATGCAGTTAGCCGGCAATGCCGAACACATTGCCCTGCTTGCCGGTTTGGTATTTTCCTGTGCCGGCTTTGCCAGCATGCTGACGGCAAGCCGCATCGGCCATCTTTCGGACCGCATCGGGCCGCAAAAAATCCTGCTGCTGTGCCTGCTGTTTGCTGGCATCACCTTCATCCCGCAGGCTTTTGTCACAAGCCCCTGGCAGCTCGGTTTTCTCCGCTTTTTGCTCGGCATAGCAACAGCCGGACTGCTCCCTTCGATCAACAGCCTGATCAAGCAGAGCACCCCGCCGGAAATCATCGGCCGCATTTATGGCTTCAATCAATCCGCTCAATTCATCGGCATGTTCAGCGGAGCCTTTCTCGGCGGGCAAGTCGCGGCCAGCCTGGGCATCCCCGTCATGTTCCTCTTTACGGCAAGCCTCCTGCTGCTCAATGCTTTCTGGTTCTATCAGACCGTATACCGCGACAGCGCGGCCTCCCAGGCAAAACTTTAAGGCCAAGAAAATATTCTTTACTTTTTAGACAAAAAGAGTATAATTAGTTTGCATTTATATAACAGCTTAGTTCTTGATTCAAGAAGCGGAGGAACCAATTTTTTGGGGTTAATTCCAGCACCTGCTGGAAGGGATGTTTTCTCTTATCATCCTACCCGTCAGCTAACTTCGTAGGCTAAAATGAGGGTCAAAGACCTCAGGGTCTTTTTTTGTGCGCTTTTTTAGCCAACAGTCTTGTAGGATGAACACATTTTAATTGGAGGTTGACATCATCATGATGCGTTTACTCAGACGCCTATTAATCGGCAGACCGCTCCATAACCAGGAAATTTCCGAGGAAAAACTGCCAAAATGGAAGGCTCTGGCTATTTTTTCGTCCGATGCCCTTTCTTCCGTAGCTTACGGCCCGGAACAGATTATGCTGATTCTGGCCGTTCCCGGAATCCTGGCCTACGGCTATATGAGCTATGTAGCTCTGGCCATATTGATACTATTAGCCATCGTAACCATTTCTTATGTACAGGTCGGCAAGGCCAATCCCGGCGGCGGCGGTTCCTATGCCGTAGCTATGAGTCATCTGGGGGAAGCCCCCGCACTCACGGCAGCCGCATCGCTGCTGGCCGACTACACGCTGACCGTCGCCGTAAGTATTTCTGCCGGAACCGCTGCCATCCTGGCGGCTTTCCCGGCTTTGGCCCAGCATGAGGTGGCCATTGACCTATTCGTTTTGTTTTTCATTCTGATGCTGGTCAATCTGCGGGGCATCCGCGAAGCATCGACGGCCTTCGTCTATCCCACCTACGCTTTTATCTTTGGCATTCTGGCCTTGATCGTCACTGGTGCCTATCAGGCATTTACGCAGGATCTGCCCGTAATTCCTGCCGCTTCATTGGAACGCCATTTTGACTGGACGATGGTTTTGCTTTTATTGCGCGCTTTTGCCAATGGCTGCAGTTCGATGACCGGGGTAGAAGCCATATCCAACGGCGTCCCAATGTTCAAGGAACCCTCTGCCAAAAATGCGTCGATCACAACATTTTGGATGTCCGGCCTGCTCGGTTTGATGTTCCTCGGCATATCTTTTTTGATCATGCACTACCATATCCTGCCCGTAGAGAATTCTACGTCCTTATCCGAAATTGCCGAATTGACCTTCGGCCGCAATTGGTTCTACTTTTACATCCAGTTCACCACCATGCTGATCTTGTATCTGGCGGCAAACACCTCCTTCAACGGACTGCCGCCGCTGCTTTCCCTGCTTGCCCGCGACGGCTATATGCCACGCTATTTGGGCGAACGCGGCGAACGTCTGAGTTTTTCAAACGGCATCGTTCTGTTGAGTATCGGCGCCGGCAGCCTGATCTTGTTTTATCAGGGAAACATCGAGCATCTGATCTCCCTTTACGCCATCGGCGTATTTCTTTCCTTCACCATTGCCCAGACCGGCATGGTGCATCACTGGCGGCATACCAAAGGCCGCTACTGGTTCCTGCGGGCATGTATTAACGCACTGGGCGCTGTCGTGACCGGCATTGTCGTCCTGATCATCGGCATCAGCAAATTCACGCAGGGAGCCTGGCTGGTTCTGATCTTCATCCCGCTGATGATTTTTGTCTTCAAAAAAATCAAAGGCCATTACACGGACATGGCCGACCAGCTCCATTTGCCGCTGGAAGAAATGAACCCCGCAATCGCCACCGAAATCCCGCACGGCTACAATATCGTCATTGTGCCAATCTCCAGCCCGACCAGCGTCATCGCTCATACCCTGCACTATGCAAAATCCATCGGCGATGATGTCTTGGCCGTGCACGTTGCCACCAGTGAGGAAATCGGCAAAAAAGTCGAAGAGAAATGGAAATGCTGGAACCCGGGCATTGAACTCATCACCATTTACTCCCCTTACCGCCTGGTCATTCAGCCGCTGATCGATTTCATCGATGAACTGGCCGAAGGAAAAGGCCCGAACGATTACATCACGATTCTCATCCCCGAATTCGAAACCAAGAAATGGTGGCACCGCCTGCTGCACAACCAGACCGGCCTGATCCTCCGGACCCTGCTGATCTTAAAGAAAAACGTCATCGTCTCGACCGTGCCGTTTCATTTAAAAAAATGAAGCCGGCTGCAAAGCTTCTGTGAGAAAGCCGACCATTATGCTGCCAGAAAAGCGATCACCCGGTCGACAACGTTGGTTATCGCGGGTTCCAGCTGACTGCTGTTCAAAACAGCAACAACCACAGCGGCAGTAAAAGCCAGCAATATGCCGTATTCCACAAGCCCCTGGCCTTTCTCCCCTGTATAATTCCTCAAATAGGCAAACACATAAAAGCCCCCTCTCTGCTTATATTGTTAAACTCTTCTCTTATATAGAAAAAGAACGAAATCCCCGTGATTTCGTTCTTTTTCTATATAAAAGTACTTGCTTCCCTGCCAACGCTGGTAAATCCATCAAAAGCCTGCCATTCCGCCTAAAGTTCTTATTAAGCTCAAAACGGCCGGAATCAGAATCACGATGAACAGGGCCGGCAGGATGAAGAAGACCAGCGGAAACATGATCTTGATCGGCGCTTTCAAGGCCGCTTCCTTGACCGTCTGGCGCCGCCGTTCACGCACATTTTCCGCCTGCACCGTCAGTGTCTTGCTCATACTAACCCCGAGGCGGTCGGATTGGATGACCGCTGCGGTGAACAGATGAATTTCCTGGATATTGCAGCGTTCCGCCATATTCGTCAACGCCAGCCGACGGGTCATGCCCATGCGGATATCACGCATCATCTTGCGGCATTCATCGATCAGCGGCCCCTGCATTTTATCGGCCAGCTTCGTCATCGAACCGTCAAACGACAAGCCCGCCTGCACACTTACACAGAGCATATCCAAAACCTCCGGCAGCTGCCGCAGGATCAGGCGGCGGCGGTTCACAATCAAAGAATCGAGAAAGGCCATCGGCAGTGTTGCCCCGATGACCATCGCGAGCAACACCAGCGCAAAGCCTTGGATAAAGATCATATGCTTCACATAAAATGCGTAAAAAACCATCAACACGATGCAGGCTACCGCCGACAGCATCCAAAAGCAGACAAAAGCGGTTACGCTCCAGATGTTCTGCTTGCCGGCCCGCATAATGCGCTGCGCCAGCATCTGATAAATGCGGCCAGGCGCCAGCCGGATGAGCTTGCGTTCAATCTGCTGAAAAAACGGCAGGATGATGCGTTCCATAAACGGCTTATCGAGATTTTCGCTTTCGATGCGCGCCTGTTCATCGAGCGAACGCACCTTCTGCAGGCGCAGCACCCGCTCTTTCGCCTTGACCGCCGGTGCGGCCTTAGTGATTACAAACAAGTAGAAGAACATAAATACCACAAAACCGCTGGCCAGAGAAATCCATAATGCCATATCACCGCCCCCCTTCGTCATGCACTGTTTTCAGCTCATTATTAAATAGATTTCGGGGGATTTTTATGCCGTTGGCTTCAAATTTCTCCATGAATTTCGGCCGCATACCGGTCGATTCAAAATCGCCGAGGATCTTGCCCTTTTCGTCGATCCCTTTTTGCACAAAGCGGAACAGATCCTGCAAAACGATGATATCCCCCTCCATGTTCTGGACTTCGGTGATATGGGTGATCTTGCGGCTGCCATCGCGTATTCTGGACTGGTGAAGAATCAAATCGATCGATGAGGAAATCTGATCGCGAATCGCCTTGACCGGAAGATCCATGCCCGCCATTAACACCATGGTTTCGATACGACTCAGGGTGTCGCGCGGACTGTTCGCATGTGCCGTAGTCAGGGAACCGTCATGGCCGGTATTCATGGCCTGCAGCATATCCAGCGCTTCACCGGAACGGACTTCGCCGACGATGATGCGATCCGGGCGCATGCGCAGGGCATTGCGCACCAGATCGCGGATCGTCACCTGCCCGCTGCCTTCGATATTGGGCGGCCGGCTTTCGAGCGTGACCACATGATCCTGCATCAGGCGCAGTTCCGCGGCATCTTCGATCGTGACGATACGCTCATCCACCGGAATAAAGGAAGACAGCACGTTCAGCGTCGTCGTCTTTCCCGAGCCGGTTCCGCCCGATACCAAAATATTAAGCCGGGCTGAAACGCAGGCCCGCAAGAATGCCGCCATATCTTCGCTGAGCGTGCCGAATCCGATGAGGTTTTCAATCGACAACGGCTCTTTGGTAAATTTACGGATGGTCACGCACGGCCCGGTCAATGACAGCGGCGGAATGATGACATTCACACGCGAGCCGTCTTTCAAACGGGCATCGACCAATGGCGAACTCTCATCGATCCGCCGCCCCAAAGGTGCCAGAATCCGTTCGATGATGTTCATCAAATGACTGTCGTCATGAAACTGCACTTTGGTAAAAAACAAGCGGCCCATGCGCTCGACGAAAATGCTCTTGGGTCCGTTGATCATGATTTCCGTTACGGTCTCGTCTTTCAGCAGCGGTTCGATCGGACCCAGTCCCAGAATTTCATCGAGGATTTCCGCCACGATGGCCGTGCGGTCACCCCGGGGAACCGCAAAGGGATTCTCCTCCAAAACCAGATTGCAATAGGAGGCGATGATCGTTTCCACTTCGCGCCGTTCCTGCTGCCCGCTCGTGAGAATCCGCTGCTGCTCTATATTCATTTCATCAACGATGCGCCGATGAATCGCCAATTTCAATTCCTGATATTGATCTTCCGTCGACAAATTGGTTCGTTCGGCAAAAATTGCCTTTGGTTCATCCAGCCCATTTTTCTTTCCCAAACGCTCTAATAACGACATTTTTATTCCTCCTTACGCATCGTCAGCGATGATTGAATTGTCGGCGGCAGTGAAAGTTCCAGGTTCATAATTTGAATCGGCTGCAAAGTGCAGTTTGCCGTCAGCGTCGCTCTGACGAGGCCCGCCGAAGGCGTGTTGTCCAGCAAGGAAAGATGCGCCGCTGTATTATCCCAAGTATAAATTCCCGTAAAAAAAGTCTGCCCAGCATAGCGCGTGCGGATGGTATCCGCTGCCACGCCAACCGACAGGGACCGCGCACTGTCGCGGGTGATCGCCGTCAGCGTCAGATAATCATGGCAAAGCATCGCCGTATAGGCAAAGCCGATGATAAGAAATATGAAAAACGGAAAGATAAGGGCAAACTCTACCGTAGACTGGCCCCTTTGGCGCTTAAAAAAAACCATGCCGACACCTCCGCTGCATCTTTTTTTGAAAGAACAGGCAGCCTCCCGAACGCGCAGGAGGCCCTATTCCCTGAAACACACAATAAAATTTTTGTTTAGCATACTAAGGCATGCTCCCAATAACGCTGCGTCTAACAGACAACGTTATCAGTTTTCTGAAACCATACAGAAATCAAGGGGCCGCAGTTAACGACGCTGCTACTTTTGTAAACACCCCAGTAATGGCGGCTTCCAGCCCACTGTCAGTCCCGACAACACCTACAACAATCGCCGCAATAAAAGCCAGCAGCAATGCGTATTCCACCAGCCCCTGCCCTTTTTCGCTCCCGTAGTATTTTTTGAGTTCCATCAGATACCGTAACATGTTAACGCCTCCTTTTTTTAATATAAATATATGTTAAAGACCGACTTGCCGTCTTTATACATCGATGTCGACAATCTGGCGGATGATCACAAAACCGATGATTTCGAGCGCCAATGCTCCCGCCACAAAGATCTGGCCGACCGGCTCATAAAACAGTGGCTTTAAATAATTCGGATTGAACATCGCGATGATGCCGCCGACCGCAAAGGGCAGTGCCGCCAGTATCCAGCCGGAAGCCCGACCCTGCGTCGTCAACGTGCGGATTTCCCGCTTGATCTTGATGCGCTCGTTGATCGTCTGGCCGATCATATCGAGAATCTGCGCCAGATTGCCGCCGACCTGCCGCTGGATCAGCACCGCAGTGATGACCAGATCCAGGTCAGTGCTGTGCACCCGTTTCCCCATGTTCAGCAGGGCCGGCTCCATATCCGCGCCCAGCCGGACTTCCGCGATGGTCTTGGCGAATTCCACCGAAATCGGCGGCTGCATCTCCTTGGCGATCAGCTCCAGCGACTGCATAAAGCTGAAGCCGGAACGCAGGGCACTAGCCATCATGCTCAGGGCATCCCCGAGCTGGTTAGTAAAGGCCGCATGGCGGCCGGTAATGCGCCAGTGCAGGTACAACCAGCTGGCCAATACGCCGGCAACTGCGCCAAGTACGGCATAGCTGAAGCGCAACGTCAGCATCAAGCCGAGTACGCCACAGCCAAGGCCGACAACGGTCAGCAAAACCAAAAATTCCGACCCAAAAAGCGGCAGACCTGCCTGCTGCATCTTATTATCCAAAACCCTTGTCGTCGCCACCGCGCGGAGCTTAAGCCCCAGATAATGGACAAAGCTCATGAAGCCGCTGGCCAGATCCTGTTTTTCGGCCGCCGCTTCCCATTCAGCCACCTCGCCGCTCGTGTAATGCCGCACCTTGCGGGCCACGGTCATCTTATCGCGCGTAAAGTATTCGACGGCCAGCAAAAAGAGGAAAAACACCAGTATACCGCAAAGCAAAGCTACTATCAGCATGATTTATACCACCTTATGTTGATTATTGCAGATTTTTATCGCAAGCCGTTCCACACTGCGCGCCAGCGGCGAATCCGGCTTGATATCCACGGCCATGCGGCCGTTATTGGCTGCTGCAGAAACCAACAAATATTCGTTCGGCACCGCGCCGTAAATCGGATAACCCAGCTCCTTTTCCAATCGCTGTTCTGTTTCCTGCGTGCACGGTTCAACGCGGGTAAAAATGGTCTTCACCCGTTCCGCACAGTCCGGCCAATCCTTGAAGATCTCGAGTGCCCGCCGCATGTGCTCGATCTCAAACCCGCCGCTCATCATCGCCACCAAATACACCTGGTCGGCAGCTTCCGCCGCCGTGATCGAAATTGGATTGAATGCCGGCGGAACATCGATCAGAATGTAGCGGAAAAGGCTGCGCGCCATGTTGACCAGTGCCTTAAGCCCCTGCGGATCCACACCTTCAGCCAGTTCCGGCCGCTTCGTGCCGCAAAGCACCCGCACGTGTTCGCCAATCGGCATAAAATAGGAATTCAGGGTGATCGGCGATAAAAATTTGATATCGCGCACCGCCTCGACGACCGTACTCTGCGGATTGAGATTAAAGAACACCGCCATGTCGCCGAACTGCAGATCAGCATCGATTACCGCCACATTCTGCTGGGTTCGCTTCGCTAAAGCCAGGGCAAGATTGGCAATCAGCGTCGTCTTCCCGCTTTTTCCCTTCGGGCTGAAAAATGTCATCACCTCACTGACCGTTCCCATCCCGCTCTTGCCAAAGGTATCCATCGCCGCAATCAGCTCCTCACTGGTAAACGGCTTAATCAGATACCCCTTGGCACCCGATTTCACGACTTCACTGGCAATATCGGCATCCCATTGGCCGCTCAAACACAGAATTCCAGCCTGCGGAAACACCCGGACAAACTCGTGGACAAATTGCATATTTTCTGCCACATCGATATCCAGCAAGATCAGATTCGGCATAAAAACTCCGCCCTGCCCTAAAGCTTCCCGCGGCTCTTTGTAGCGGGAAACCAGTTGGAAATCCCTAGTGCCCCGGACAACGCTCGACAGCCGTTCCATCATAATCCGGCTCGCCTCGATCAGCATAACGCGATACTCCTGCATAGCCTGCTGCTCCTTTCCCTGTGTCATTTAAAGAATTTTTTTAGCCAGGAGGACAAAGAAGCATTTCCCTTGCTGTTTTCCTGTAAGCGGTTCGTATATTTCCCCACCAACTCTTCCATGCTCCGTCCCAGATTATTCTTTTCCGGATACAATACCAGCGGAACTCCCTTGTGAATGGATTCGACAGCCGTCGTAAATTCATTTGGCAGTACATGATAAAAACGTTCTTCCAGCAGCTGCTCCACATCCTGCAATTCGATCAGCGTCTTCGAATTGCTGCGATTCAGGACAAAGCGAATCTTATTCTTTTCATAGCCAATGCCGCGCATCGTATCGTAGCCGATTTTCATGTTTTTTATCGTCGGGATAAAGTCCACAATCCCGATAAAGGTGATGATCGTACTGACATCCATAACGGCCAGATTCAGTTCGCTAAATCCTGCCGTAGTGTCCAGTACAATATAATCGTAGGCATTGCGCAGCTGTGAAATAGCTGTAAGAACGGCCTGCGCCGTAATGTTATAAGATTCCTCCAGCTTAACCGGCGCTGCCAGCACCGAAAAATTTATTTCCTGAAATTCATAAGGCGTAATGTATTCCGCAGCAGCAAAACCGCTGAAATCTTCGGTCATCGCCAGCTGCGCATCGTAGATGGTCTTTTGCGGGGTCAGCTGCAGAAAATTGCAGACATCACCAAACTGCAAATCCAAATCGATAATGCAAACCTTATACTTGTGTTTGGCCAATTCCGCCGCCATATTGATGCTGACAAGCGTTTTGCCGACAGCCGCAGCTGTGCTGAATACCGTAATGATAATGCCCCTCCGGATATCTTCTGCCATTGTGCTTTCACCACGCTTTATTTTTTCTTTGCAGCCGCCGTTTCGTCTGCCTTCTTGTCTAACAGGCTCTTCATTTCATCGGAAATATGCAGGGCTGTCGTCTCATCGACAAGCGTTGGCGTGATCAAGATGATGACTTCTTTCCGATCCCGCGACGTCGATGTGTTGCGGAAAAACTGTCCCAGTATCGGCAGATCCCCTAACAATGGTATTTTCTGCACCTGCCGGGATTCCTCTGAACTCAGCAGCCCGCCAATGGCCATTGTGCTGCCGGATGGCAGGCTGATGACCGTCTCCGCTTTGCGCGAGCGCAGCGCCGGTATGGATAGCCCATTGGTATTGACGGCTACCGACGAAGTCCAATCCAAGGAGCTCACCTCAGCCAGGACCTTGCTGGTGATTCTGTCGCTTTCATCTACCACCGGCTCGATGTGCAGTTTTATCCCGTAGGAACGCCATTCGACCGTAACCTGACCATTATCATTGCTGACAGGAATCGGTATCTCGCCACCGACCAGGATATCTGCTTTTTCACCGCTCATCGTAACCATGCTCGGCTGCGAGAGGATTTTTGCCTCACCGTTGGTGATCAAGGCCTTCAGTGTCGCATTGATCGGTGCATAGTCGCCGATCTTCGACGTACCCGGATCACGTGAATTCGTAAAACTCTGGCCAAAGCCAAAGACGCCCGAGGAGCCCAAGGTTACGATGCCGTTTTCTATATTCGCCGCGTTGGCAAACGACAGACCCAGATCTTTCACCCGGTCGGTGGAAATCTCGACGATCTTTGCCTCGAGGCGGATCTGCGTCGGCTGGGTCAGTTCCAGCAGATTGACGACCTTCGCATCCTTTGCCCCATACATCTGGGCTATTTTTTCAGCCCCGGTTTTTTTCCAGCTGGTTGCTGACCGTTCCGCGCAGCAGTAGCTGGTCGCTGATCTTCTCAATGGTGACACCCGGATAACCGATCAGGCCTTCGATCGCGATGGCCGTTTCCGTATCGCGGTTCTGGACATTGACGGCGTATTCCTGCCGCATGCCGTCAGCCGTCCATAAAACCAACGTCGCCGTACCTACTTTTTGGCAATGATGAGCATTTCCGAGCGGGAAAGCACCGTCACATCGGCAATCTCCGGATTAGCAACCGCCACGCTCGTGATCTCATAGCTGGAGCCGGAATCGAGATGCTTGGACTGGTTTACCTCCATGAGGAGACTGGCCGCCAGCGCAACTCCCGACAGGTAAAACATAAAACAAAAGGCAAGAAGTACGGGGATTATTTTTCGCATTGTTTTCATCATGACAGTCGCTCCTTCATTTTACGTTAACTGTACTTACTGAAGTTCCGCGGATAACAGCGATATTGTAGCCGCCGCTGCCCTCTGACACAGCTGCCGGGCTAAACGGGGTGGTCTGATAATGCGGCATGGACGGTTGCGTTCCGGGCAGCGATGCGGTGATCACCCGCGGTGCCGGGGGCTCCGCCTCGCTGCTGGCCGGCAGGCCGCCGGCGGTGACAAGGATTTCCGGAACCAGGACGAAACTGTCCTGCGGTTTAAACGGGCGCATCGCCAGGTAAATAACCCCCTGTGCCTGCGCTACCGCCAGGCGGACAGCGTCTTCCGGTGAAACCGCAATCGTGGCCGTTACTAATTTTCCTTTTTTATCATCGATTTCCGTGCTCTTATTGATGGAAAGCAGCGGCACATTTTGCAATACCATTTCCCCTGAAACGGCATTTTTATAGGTTTTGCTGCTGATCACCATGACATCGACGTAATCGCCTGGCTGCGCCAAGCCCGAAATCCCCGTAGCGTCTGTAATCGGGATTGAAATCGCCCGGCGATCTGCCGGAATACTGCCGATAAAGCCCGCCATTCTGCCTTCATCATACAATTTCTTTTCGCTGAGGACATCCCCCTGTATGATCTTCATCAGGCTGACCTTTTTCACTGCGGACGCCACGTCCGCCACTGCATCCGGCGGCACCAGTTCCGGCGGCACCTGCACGACTTTGAGCATCTCTTCGCGAACCACCGTTCTTTCCGGAATATCCACTGCGGCGGTAACCACGGTAGTGAGGTTCTGCACCTTTTTGTTCTGGGCAGTCCCCTCCAGACCGGACAGATAAAAATAGATCGTTACCGCTACGAATGTGCTCATCACCAACGCCACAAAAACCAGCTGACCCGATGTCAGTTTCTCCAACTTCTCCATGATTGTTTTTGAAAATTTCGGTGTATTCACTGTAAGTCCTCCCGCCATAAATCATATAATATAAAAATGCCCAGTTCCATAAATCCCATTTTAAACACGTACAATCAAATTGCAGGTCTAGAATTTATGTAACCAGGCATTCATCGAATATCCAGACCTACGGTAATGCAAGTTTGTCACCGCTTGCGTTTGGTTCGGCGGATACGAAATACGATCTTTCTGATGTGCTATGGACTATCTCAATATGTATTTATGTGTTAATATTACCGCATTATTGTAAAATCTGCAAGTATTTTTCGAAAAATTATGAATATTTCCATTAATATGTTTTTCTGGTAAAAAACTGGATGAATCCGCCATGTTTTATTGCCAGGCAGCTTTATCTGTGAACTGCCCCCTGAAAATAGAACAACAGAGGCTCAAACAGCTCATGCCATTTGAACCTCTGTCATTTCTTCCCCGCTGGACAAGATAACTATTTCCGGCTAAACCAGCAGGAAGAACATGCCCACAACCATCGCCAAAATCATCGGCAGGCAGTTGCGTTTGGCTATTTCCATCGGATTCACCCCGGCAATGCCGGCTACGATGATCGTTGCCCCGGCAATCGGCGACATCGTACGGCCAAGCGTGCCGCCCAAAGTCGCCATGCTGCCCATCTGCACTTCCGATAAGCCGAAATTCTGCGCATACGGCGTAATCGCTTCATTGAAAGCAAATGTCGCCGCATCGCCCGAACCCATGACGACGCCAAGAACAAACGGACCAACCGCGGCGCAGACCTTTACAATCGCTGGATTGTTCAGCATAATGTCCATAAAGTAGTTGACGAGTCCCATCGCCGACAAGCCGGATACGAACACCCCGGCTGAAATGATGATACCGATAATGCTGCCATAGGCCTTGCCCATGCCTTCAAAAAACGCATTGCTGAGCTTGACCGGATGCGTGCGCGTCGCCAGCAGTGATACTGCTGCGCCAATCAGCATGGCCTGCGGCACATCCATCTTGATTTTTCCGGCAAAAACGGTCGAGCACAAAATCAGGATGAGGATGGGCAGAATCGGCATAAGCGCATACAGGTAGTTGACCTTGAAGGAGTCGTCAACTTCCAGACCTTCTGCCTGATAACCTTTATGTTCTTTCAGGTAATAAGCGAGCAACGTAATCGTGACTGCCGCCATGAGCAGTGAGGCAATATTGGCCTTGTAATGAAAACTGATGACATCCATTACACTGACGCCGGCAATTTTAGCCACAAACGGATTATGTGCCAAACCCGGATTCAGCATGCTGCCATAGGTGCCGCACTTTACGGCGGCAGCCGCCATCGCGGGGTGAACCCCGGCCGACATCATCAGCGGCACAAAGATTGCACCCGCCGCCGCAGCCGTTCCTGCGGCACTCGGCAAAGCAACATTGACCGCATATGTAGCAAAGACTACGCCCGGAATCAAGAGGGGGCGAACCTTGGAAAGGCCTTTTGCCATAAAATTAATCAAATGTTTATCGCATTGCGTAAATTTCATGACCAGGGCAAACCCCATGACAGAGCAAACCGCCTGAATCAAGCCGCCGTTCGTCATACTCTTGGCAAAAGCATCTAAAGAACTCATCGGCACACCGCCAATGCAAGCCATAATAATACCAGAAGCCAACAACACAAATCTTGCATCGTACTGCTTCACCAGAAAATACACCGTAGCAATGACTATAATAATACCTGCAATCATCATCAACCTTACAACACTCCTGTCTTATTCTGCATATATCTATTTAAAGCCGCAAAGGAGCGTTCCCCGATGCCGCGGCACCGGAAAACGCTCCTTCATTGCAGCAAATTTTTATTCAATTTTCAGCCTCACGCAGGCTTTAGTTTTTTTCTACCAATAGATCCACTGCCACATTGGCTAAAATTTTTGTCGCATAATCCAATGACGTTTCATCAAAATCAAAATGCGAGTCATGATGTCCGGCCGCCAGATCGGCTCCCACCATCATATAAGCAGCCTGACCGCCTTTTTCCTGTACGCGTTCCATGAAATAGGAAAAATCCTCACTGGCACCAAAATCAGAGGTTGCCACGATATCATTAAAGATCGCCAGGCGTTTGGCCACCGTCCGAACGCGTTCCGACAATTCCAGCGTATTGTTGCCGCCGGCGGCACCGCCCATTTCCGTGATTTTAACCTTGACATCGTACATTGCCGCTGCCGCTTCAATGATTCGCGCCGCTTCTCCCGCCATGTACTCGTTGATCTGACTTGTCGCACCGCGCGTTTCAAGCTGCAACAGTGCTTTATCCCCAATAACATTGCGACCGCTGCCAGCATGCAAGGTGCCAACATTGATTCGCGAGGCGCCGCCGCCGTGACGGGAAATCGCATGCAGGTTCAACGCCGCACAAGCCGAGGCCAAAAGGGCATTCCGTCCGGTTTCGGGAGCAGCTCCGGCATGTGCTGGTATACCGATGAATTCGGCATCGTATTTACTCGTAGCCAAAAAACCGGTTACATTGCAGGCCAGTTGGCCGGTATGCTTCATCTTAAAACCAAAATGCGCGCCGAGCATATAATCGACATCATCAACAACACCTTTGGATACCATTGCCTTCGCGCCGCGCACACCTTCTTCTGCCGGCTGAAAGATGAGCTTGATCGTCCCGGCAAGTTCCGCTTGCAAATCCATCAGAATTTCAGCCACTGCAAGCCCGACGGCCGTATGTCCGTCATGGCCGCAGGCATGCATAACGCCTTTATGTTGCGAGGCAAAACCGCAGCTGCCGGGACGATGCTCCGGATCGGCCGCTTCAGTGACATCATTCGCGTCCATATCAAAGCGCAGGCCGACCGTCGGCCCCGGTTTGGCAAAGGAAAAGCTGGCGACGATGCCCGTCTTGCCGCCGGCCATTTTATCGACCCAGGCGGGATTTGCGCCCTCGGCCAGTGCCCGCTGAGCTGCAGCCGCCAAAACGGCAGCTGCCGGAACGCCCATCATGGCCTGCTCCTCTACAACCTCGCTGCCGATTTGCACAGCATAGCCGAGATTCGTCAATGTTTCGGCGACAAAAGCCGCCGTCCGAAATTCCGTCCAGCCGGCTTCCGGATGCGCATGCAAGTCGCGCCGCCGCTGAATGGTAAGTTCCCGCAAGCCTTCTGCTAAACCGGCAATTTTTTCGTCAAATCCCATATTCTTTTGCCTCCTAAAATTTATTTTCAGCCAAACGCGCCTACCGCACCAATGGCTTTCATCGCTTATCTTCGCCCATTATAACATAAAGAAGTTTTGTTTATTATATATTATTTTTATCGTAGAATAAGTTTCCTCTGCTTTTCAAGCGTGCACTAAACTTTTAGAAGAAATGGCCTTCTATCTTATGCTATAATAAATTAAACGCCATATTCCAGGTATTTTCCGCATGGCAAAAAAACTTATACGAAGTGCTGTATGTAATTCCTGTACTTTCCCTTAACGTTTTTGATATGGAGAAACGGAGCATGTATTATGGAACTGAAACAACTTGAATACTTTCTCACCGTAAGTAAGCTCAAAAGCTTCACCGCTGCGGCTGAGCAATTATATGTATCCCAGCCCGGTGTAACAACCGCCATCAAACGACTCGAAGAAGAACTCGGCATCCAGCTCTTTATCCGCAATAAAAAAAATGCCGTTCTGACAGCCGAGGGCCGCATCTTTTTCAACCATATCGAGATCATCATGAGCGATGTTTCCAAAGCCATCACAAAAGTCACCGAGCTTAAAAATTTGAGCAGCGGCACAATCCGGATCGGACTTTCCCCCATCACCGGTGTATCGGTTCTGATTTTCCTCTTAGCGAAGTTTCGCACACTCTACCCGTCACTGAACTTGATTTTAATCGAAGACGGTTCCAGCAGCCTGCAGAAACAACTCGCCGAAAACAAACTTGATGTCGCTTTTATCAACTTTTCACCAGATTCGGCCGATGAGATGCTCAACCGCATTGCTCTAGGACAGCAGGAATTCAAAATCGCCCTGCCAGCGTACCACACGCTGAAGGATAAACCGTGCCTGCCCCTGCGATCCTTAGCCAATGAAAATCTCATCACTTTTCAGGAAAATTGCCTGACCAGAAAACTCCTTCTGGACCAGTTTAAAGCAGAGGCTATTGCGCCGACGATTCGTTTTTCTTCAAATTCACTGCAAACAATCAAACGCCTGATCCTATGCGGCGCCGGCATCTCGATCCTGCCAAGCGAAGCTTTGGAAAACGACCTGAATTGCCGGGCCGTTCCCTTGGATCCACCACTTTTCATTCCGTTTTGCCTCGCTTACAAAAAAAACAAGCATTTCTCGCATGCAGCGGAAACTTTTTGCAGCTTTATAAAAAACTCCCTGGCGGATGCGTAAAAATGACTGTCAGCAGATTTTTCTGCGACAGTCATTTTTTGTCACTCCAATTCTTTTCCCGCATCCAAATCATGTGACAGCTGCAGGCATTTCTCTCTGAGCAAACTGATATTTTCCAAGGTCTGGACAATCTCCCGGCTGGAAGAAATATCCCTTGTCGCTTTGCTTGCGGGGCGGTCATCTGCCGCCACTGGATTGTCGAGCATCGTGATATGTGGCGCAATCTGGTTAGCAAAAGACTTCATGACAGCATCATGCATCGTCAATATGGACTGGTTGCCTTCCACGAGGAGTTGGTCAAGTTCGTTGGCAACCCCCGCCAAAGCTGCATCTGGCAAGCTGTCTTTTGTGCTGAGCACAGTTGAACGCAGTTTTTCGGTGATTCTGGATACCTGCTGCGCTATGGACTGATGAAAGTATGCAGCTACCCATTGAATCAGCATGCAAGCCGACTGCATGGAAGCAACGCGATGAATGCCGATGATATGAACATCCGCACGCAGATATGCACTATAACGCGGCGACAGCAGGATGTCTTCACCTACATGTTTAGCAATGCCAATGATGTATTTCGCCTCTGTTAAAGAGGACTTCACGGCCTCATCCGGCATTTCCTCGTAACCAAGCCGGATAAAATTCAGTTCGTCGATGCCGACGCGCTTGCAAGACTTTATCAAGCGGTCGACATAGCGCAGATTCGAATTGAAAACATATACATTTTCCCCCGCAGGTATACGTGCAACTTCAACAAAGAACTGCGTAGTCGGCTGCAGATCCAAAACAATCCTCTTATTTTGCGGCACCCGCCTGGCTAGTTCTTCTGCCTGTGTGGTTGCACAGACAAACAAATCCGCCATCGCCGGATCCGCTATTTCCGCCGTAATGACAATTTTAACATTTTGTACAACATTTCCCAGAATCAATTGCATGGCCGCGACAACTTCCTCGGCATTCATCCGATTGCTGCCGGCCACGGCTATTTTCAATCGCAAGGAAAAACACTTCCCTTCATCCTTGGCCTTATGCCTTTATTTAACCACCACCCATAGGAATAAAACCCCTGCGGCAATCAAATATCCTTCAAAAAACCTTAACGAAAAATCTTTTTACTAATTATAGCAAATGCAGCTCGTAAAACACAGTGCTTTCCCTAGATTTATTCAGTCTTCGCCAAACAGGCCGTGCCGCCTGGCGATAAAATTGCGATCCCCCTATTTTTCCCTTGGCATTTCGCCCGCAAAAATATATAATAGACGGTATATGAAAAGTTGTTCAACAATTTTTCAGGGGTTCAGGAGGAGCGTCCTGCGCCTTATAAAAAACAACTGAATAGCGAGGGAGCCCGTGTTTCGGGCTGAGAGGAAGCTTTTAGCTTCGACCGACTGTCTGCCGCGATGTTTATCGTGCCGGGGCTGCGCTATTTGGCTATATATGGGAACTCTCTATACTTCCTTGACAATATCTCACCCCTGCAGGACAAATGCCGCCGACAGGGATGTAAGCTTTATGCTTAAAAATATATTGTCAGCGAGGTATTTTTTATGGACAAAAAATCAAATCTTTTAAAACTGGTCGTCATGGCAATGCTCATCGCCCTCGGCGTAGTCATTTCGCCACTGTTGCGCGTCGAGGGCATGTGCCCGATGGCTCATTTCATCAATATCGTCTGCGCGGTTTTACTCGGGCCTTGGTACGCCCTGCTCTGCGCCGCCATGATCGGCATACTGCGCATGGTGTTGATGGGAATTCCACCACTGGCACTGACCGGAGCCGTTTTCGGCGCGGTATTGTCCGGTATGCTCTACCGGATCACCAATGGAAAACTCATCTTCGCCGTGCTCGGTGAAATCATCGGCACCGGCATCATCGGCGCCATCGTCTCCTATCCGGTGATGACGCTGCTCTACGGCAAAACCGGACTCACCTGGCTTTTTTACGTGCCGCTGTTCGTCAGCGGCACGCTGATCGGCGGCACCATTGCCTATTTCTTTCTGATCGCCCTGCGCAAAAACGGCACCCTCAAAACGATCCAGCAGAGATTGGGGGCAAAAACATATGATGCATAACAGCCTTTCCCCCGATAAACTCCTTGCCATAAGGCAAAGTGTCAAAGCCGCCAAGCCGCTGATTCACTGCATCACCAATCCCATTTCCATTAACGACTGCGCCAATATCGTTCTGGCTGCCGGCGCGAAACCGATCATGGCAGAGCATCCTGCCGAGGTTGCCCGCATCACCGCGATGGCCGGAGCACTCGCGGTAAATCTCGGCAACATAACCGATGTACGCCTCGAATCGATGCTGCTTGCCGGCAAGACCGCAAAGCACGCGTCCATCCCTTCGATTATCGACCTCGTCGGCGTAGCCTGCAGCGATCTGCGCCTGAATTTCTCCCGGACATTCCTCGGGGAATGTTCGCCCAGCGTTATCAAGGGAAACATTTCCGAGCTGAAGGCATTCTGCGGATTGAAAAATAATGCCAAGGGAATTGATGCTGGCGAACAGGACAGCGTAACCGTTGACAGCCTCACCGGCAATATGGCAATGCTAAAGGATTTAGCGCAGCGAACCGGCGCTGTCGTCGCAGCGACCGGCGCCATCGATATCATCACCGACGGGTGCGAGGCCTATTGCCTCGAAAACGGCTCGAAAATGCTCTCCTTGATCACCGGCACCGGCTGCATGCTCAACGTGTTGACAGCCGCCTTCATTTCCGCCAAGGACATCCTGAGCGGCACGATTCTCGCAACAGCCGTTATGGGTATCTGCGGCGAACTTGCCAGTCAGGCCAAAGGACCCGGCAGTTTCCGCAGCGAACTGCTCGATGCGGTTTTCACGCTGTCTGATCAGACGTTTAAAGAAAAAATCCGGATTACACGGTAGCCCCCATATCGTCTTCAGAAGAAAAACAACCTAAAAAAAATGTTTTTTCCGCACAAAAGGCAGGTTCCGCTGAACCTGCCTTTTGTCTGCAATCTTCGGTTTTATTAACCCTGCAATATCTCCACAACTTCCCGCAGCGTATTTTCCTGGCCAACATTGCCGGGAAAAATGACATACGGCATTTGCGGGAATTTACTTTCCACCCCGGTCTGCCAAACGGGGATTCCCGGCCGGATCTGACCTAAGACATTGGCCCGCTTCACCTGCAGTGCTTTCGTGCCGACATCGCTCGACGTGATCCCTCCCTTAACTACCACAAAGGCCGGCGTCACCTGCAGCTTGCCAACCAAAGATTGCACGGCGTCGGATATCTTCACCGAACGGGCCAGTGCATCCTCCTTCGAATCGCCGACGAGCGACAACAGCTGGCGTTTTGTGTAAACCACGGCCGTAAGCCCCTGTTTCAACGCCGTTTCTTCCTGCTCCAGAACCGAAGCGATTTCCACTTCGAAGCGAGCTTCGTCCAGAACCAGATCGGAATCAAATTCAATAAAACGCAGTCCAGGCAATGCATGCAAGGCCTCTATCTGACGGGTCGTTTTCTGGGTATGCGAGCCGACGACAACGATTCCGCCAAGGCCAGCCGCCTGATCCGCCAGCATTTCCCTGCGGCTCAGCAATGGTCACGGCGTCGGATATCTTCACCGAACGGGGCCAGTGCATCCTCCTTCGAATCGCCGACGAGCGACAACAGCTGGCGTTTTGTGTAAACCACGGCCGTAAGCCCCTGTTGCAACGCCGTTTCTTCCTGCTCCAGAACCGAAGCGATTTCCACTTCGAAGCGAGCTTCGTCCAGAACCAGATCGGAATCAAATTCAAT
>Ga0183099_1000692_pt1 | contig 22619 bp, 26 predicted proteins | sample Biomet1_FD_127788 | JGI IMG/M metagenome (GOLD analysis project Ga0183099, IMG submission 127788) | Microbial communities from bioreactor (seeded with anoxic lake sediment) at LBNL, California, USA - Biofuel metagenome 1 | ecosystem: Engineered > Bioreactor > Anaerobic > Unclassified ...
AATTTAAATTTCAAGGATGTACTTTTATTTGGGAAACTCTCGTTATATATCTACTATCTAGAATAAGCAATATAAACCCTTAATTTGCACCCTCATTTAGAAGAACCCAAATTAAAAAAGAAAGAGTGAATTGAGGATCTTCTCCTCTCGATTCTTCTCTTTAACTTTGCATATCTTATTTTTTAACTGTAATATATCCAGATCTGGTTTTCGTGTTACTACCTTTTGCATTCTTTGCTGTCAAGTAAACAGTATATTTTCCTGCTTTTTTGTATGTATGCACTGGATTCTTTTCTGTCGAGTACGTTCCGTCTCCAAAGTTCCATTTCCATGATGTTAGTGAACCGGTACTCTTATCATCAAACTGGACCTTCAATGGTGCAGGTCCTGAAGTTGGAGTTACAGAAAAAGCAACCTTTGGTGAAGCTGATCCAACATTTATATAATTCTTTTTTATTTCCGTATCTTTACCTGCTGCGTTACTTACGGTATGTTTCACCGTATAAATTCCAGCTTTTGAATAAGTATGCTCTGGGTTCTGTTCAGTTACCAGAGCCGATCCATCTCCGAAATTCCATTTCCATTCCGTTGGGGAACCTGTACCGGTGCTGGTAAATTTTACTTTTAATTGGGCTTTTCCAGAGGTAGGGGTTGCAGAAAAATTTGCGACAGGCGGTACTGGTGTAGGTTCGCTTTCTGAGAGAGTGCACATATAAATATCATAGTTACTTACGTCGTTTTGGTTTCCATTGCGATTATCCGTCCATACTATCTTGTCACCATAGATAGCAGGGCTGAACTGTTCTGATTCATTGGTGGTTATCTGAGTTTCTGTGGAAGTATAGAGATCGTACATGTAGATATCGATGTTACCGGTCCCCCAGGAATCACGACCATCCGTCCACACTACCCTGTCTTCGTAGATTGCAGGGCCTCCACTTGTGCCATAATAACCGGTAGCGATCAATGTTTCGTTGGAAGTTGAGAGATCGAACATGCCGGTATTATAGTTTGATGCTTCATCTTCGGCCGTCCATACTATTCTGTCCCCATAAATACGGGGGCCATAGTTCTTATATGAATATTTGGAAATGTGAGTTTCCTTTTTAGTAAAAAGATCGTACATGTAAATATCGCATCTATAATACTCATCATTTTTATTGCGATTATCCTGCCACCACACTATTCTATCTCCATAGATATCAGGATCTTGCTGTATTGACTCGTTGGTTGTTATCTGGTATTCAGTGGAGGTGGAAAGGTCATACATGTAGATATCCCAGTTTCCATCAGCCCAATTATTTTCATTCAGCGTTCCTCCATTGCGACCATCCATCCACACGATCCTGCTCTACCTTAGATTTTAAGACGGCATGCTTTTCCGCTGGTTGTAATCCGGGTTTGCTTTTTAGTAGAAAGATCTTGCAGGTAAATGTCGTAACCTCCATTGCGCTCATCTTCCCATACTACTTTGTTCCCATAGATATCAGGCCACAACTGATCCGATTTATTGTTAGTGTAAGTCTCCTGGCCAGTGGAAAGATTATATGTAGATATCCCAGTTTCCATTGCGGTCATCCATCCACACAATGGTTTTATCGTAGATAGCAGGGTATTCTGAATTTGAGGGATTTGTGGTAATCCGGGTTTTATTTATTGTAGATGAAGCTGCCGATACTGTAGTCGAAACAAGAACCAAAAATAAGATCATAGCCGATGCTAAAGCTATTGAGTGTAATTTTTATTAATTCTCATCTATTCCCTTCCTTTATCTTTATTTAAAAAATTTAATACTTATATTTAGATTTTATACAAAGTTAAACCTTTTCTTTTGATTCTGAGACTTATACTTTCTCAAACAGGATCATTAAATTCCGAAAAAAAGAGTAAAAGGAATCACATGAGGGTTTCAAGTGAACTTAAAAAAGATAAATTTCAAAAGTAATAAGATTCGGGGGATTTTCAAGTACTATTAACGTTACTTTTGACTGACACCCTCCCAATCTAACTATAATCAGGGACGCGTTATGTCCTTAAGCCACCAGATGATTTCATGTAAAAAGCAAGCGTGGAAAATCCATATTCTTTTTCTGGAACCCAGCAGCGTTTTTTGTGTCCTCCACCGCCATATTGCTGAGCAATTTCGGCACAATCTGGTGAGTCAGGATTCCCTGAATCAGATCTCAGGCTGAATACTACCATATCTTCTACGGCCTGCCACATGATAGCGATATCGTATTCAGGTTTCTTGTAGATAAATTCACCAAGCTCGGAGATATTTCCGGTGGTGTTTACAAGCCTGGCTTTCCAGTTCTGGAAAGTGCAATCTACCCCACGGTCGAAAGCTTTTTGAATCTTGTAACTTTGAGCTTCGAGGAGTAATTCACCGATAGATATCATTTTATTTACGGTATCCTCATATTCCGAACCAAGAAGCACGTCCCATACGATATTATCAGGGGTTTTCACCATCAGACTAAAGCCTGCACTGAAAGCCCTGGTCTCAAGGTATTCAAACTTCCACAGATCTTTATCACCAATATAGGCAACAGCTGCAGGAGGTGAAATATATTCAGGATGTTTGAACTCCCATGTAAGTACACAGGCTGCCTTTTCAATGGATCGGATTCCCGGAATACTGCTTGAATTCCACAGGTCCGGAAATTTCTCCATAGCGGTCTTGTGATGATCTATCCATATCAGTTTAGACCCGCAAACCTTTACGAATTCATCCATTTTATCGATTGTAAAATCAAGAAGCCATACTTTTTCAGCTGCGTTTATTTCTTCCTTATTCCACGACTCTTTTCCATAGTTTATAGAAACAAACTTTATAGCAAATTCATTCCGGTCATAGTAATTCCCAGCGACAGCGGCTGCACAGCATCCATCGTTATCGTCATGGTGATAATTAAAATCGTGCGTTTATCTTCTGTCATTTTTGATTTTCCTCTTCTTTCTATAGGATATATTATTGATTCTATCAAGTTTTCTGTCGCATGTTTCTTCTCTGCAGGATGAAATGTAAAACTTTTGTGTGGTAGATACTGAATCAACTGACAACTTATTAAATACCAATATTTTTAAATATCTAGTTCAATATAAATATATTATAAGTATAAAAAGGGAATAAAATTGAGTGAAAAACGGGAAAACTAACCTCTTGCAGGCTTAGTACAGGATTTTGTGGGAAATCCTCTGGAGAATAGAGGCGACATAATGAAGGGAGGCGACAAAATGAAGGAATTTTGCAATATCTGTGGTCGGGAACTGATGGAAGACGTGCTTGTCGTGGATACCAGCCAGGATATGAAACCAATAAAATTCAAGGATGTTCACGGTGATAAGTCCGATCTGATATGCATTGAGTGTGCAGCTGATTCGGTTGAAAATCCACCCTTTTTATGTTCGAGATGCGGGCAGCCAGTCGAATTTGGTGAGCACTTCTATATATTAAGGCTAGGAACTATAAAACCTGGTGGTCCCAAGGTAGACTTTAAAGAAACATCCACTGACGATAAATGTATCTGTATTACATGTTTCGAAGAGTTCATGAATCCTGAAGAGGAGGAAGAAAGAGACTAAATTGATAGTCTTATCTCTAAATTTCATTCTTGTTCTGCCCTTAATTTTTCATTCTTGGGCAAAAATCAGGGTCATATGCCCAGGATACTATATGGAAGTTCATCCCAAAACCAATTTTGTTTTCACTCAGTAGTATTTCAAAACCATTTTCAGGATAGGAAGCTAGATTATTTAGAACAGTTACTCGAGTATCTGATCATGGTAAAGATCCTGAAAACTTATGATAATTTAGAACAAAATTGGTTTTTGGGATAGCTCATGACGTAAATCTCGATAATTGCCGTATATTTGGGGAACTAAATTTAACTACGATTGAGCTTTACATTGATCCTGGTTCAAGATATCAAGAACTCTTAGACCATTCTAGAAAATACAATTTTTCTATCCGTGGGAGACGAAGAAGATTTACTCACGAAATTACGCTAGTTTTTAAACATTGGCCTGATTTACAATCCATTTTTCCATATACTTTAAAATACTTTTTTAACACATTTAACCTACTATTTATGTAACAAGTAGTCAGAAACACAGTCATTTCATATTGTCTATCCATCTTTTCATGATGAGAAAAAGAAGAATTGAATATATAAGAGCCGCAGAAAATACTATTATTAGATCTAAAATTGAAATGGATGTATATTTACCGACCGGTAAATAATAATACTGACTTTGCAAAAACAATCCATCGTCCATTTTAATCACGTTTTTATAGGTTTGTATATTTCTTCAAAAATATCTTTTTTACCGGATATCTTTCACCTTTAATTTCTAGATAATCCAATCTGTAGGATTTATAAGAGGTTTACTTTCGAGTGTTTATATATATGGAGTTTTACCTTCACTAAAATCGGGGGTAAATCCTGAATAAAATCCTAAATAAATATATTCGTCTTTTATAAAAATCCATGCATTGAAATATCATAAACAAATCCATCTCAGAGTCTTGGAATATAAGGTTCTGCGTCAACTATAGGGGATGATATAGTCATGCTTAGTCCAGTCACTGTGACTCGATCTTTCAATACTGCCAACGTATGCCCGGATTTCGTCTTCAGTTGCCTTATCAAAATCTGTTTGAGAAACTGTGCAATGTACTTCAATGTTGTTATGTACTTGAGTATCCTGTGTTCCACCCAAGCCTTCCGAAAAACAGTAATCGATAAAGTCAAAAATTAGTTCTTTATTCCTTTCAGAAATAACAAAATCTTCTACAGATTCCAAACGTGCAGAAACTTTTAATTTATATATACCACCATCATCTGGATACCTTCTAGCGAAAATGGGCTTTAACCTGTCTATATAAATAAACTGGAAAAAATAGAAAAGCCTCGGGCGGGATTTGAACCCGCGACCTCGTCCTTACCAAGGACGCGCTATACCCCTAAGCCACCAAGGCACTGATGCTCAAAGAGCATCTCCAAAATATCACAGCAGAGATATAAAGGTTTCGACTGACAGCAGGGACAGGGAAGTTTTTCCCCCGACTGCTGTAAAATCTGCAAATTTATTTAAAATAAATCGAGAAACTGGCTTCGAAAAAGTCTGTAAATTTTAATTTTATTGCTTAGATCATTTTTCCTTATATTTTTCTTATATACACCAGCGTTCATCGATCGGGAAGCGCTCATTGATCCACATGAGAACATGGTTGTTGTGGACTATCTTGTAGGAGCGGGAAAGGACAGGTATGCCGTCGAAGGTGTTTTCTCCTTCCAGAATTTCAAGTTCGCCCATATCACGTCTCGTTTCAAGGTTATGGCTGCGCAGAATTCGACCTATTGGGATGTCCGCCCGCATGAGCTGTTCTCGCATGGTCTCAGGCATGCGTTCGAGAGGAGCAAGGGATCTTGCCTGAACGAAAACGGTATCTCCTGCAGAGAGCCGGACTACCCTATCATTTACCTCGCTGCCTTCTTCCACGCCCAGAAGGGCAGCCATTACTCGGTCAGCTTTAACGGTATACTGGGACTCGGTTGTCACGGTTACCGTCTTTCGGGTCATTATCTCCAGGAGGAAGGTCACCGAGCCGTCGGTCCCGCAGCAGACCCGCAGGCAGGTGGGAATCTCAAAGCTCTTCAGTTTTTCCAGAAAATCGATGCTCAAAAAGATACCTCAAGGTAGGGTTGCCAGGTAGTAGAAATCTCAAACAGGATTGAGCCGTCAGGAGTTTTACTCCTCTCCAACTACCTTCTTGGCATTTTTTATGCGCTCTTTTGCAGTGTAGCCGGTAGCCTTGTACAGGAAATCCCGGAAGGCTTTATTCGTCTGCATGACAATCTCGTCATCGGTTACGGTTTTGTCGGAAACCGTGTCCACAGAGAGCATTTTGTTCTCGATCCCGACTTTTATCTTTGACATAGCTCCAAAGGAGGCCTCAAGGGTTCCTTCGTTTCTGAAAATTTCCCCGGGAAAACACTCCTCCATTACCGAATAAATCCTGTCAATATCAGGCTTAAAACCACGCTTTAATTTATACTGTTGCATTACTATCCTCTTATAAGAGATTTTCATCTCAGATAAAGTTTGCTTAGAATCGGTTTGCTTAGAACCTTTCCCCTCGCATTCCCTTACGTTCCGTCAAATTTCCTTACATCGCAGTACATTTCCTTACGTTCCGGTACATCACATTAAGTAAAGGAAAGGTACCACTTTTCAGAGTATGCCTCATATAATTCGGTTTTGCTCATATTTAACATTGGTTATTAATTTAACCTGAGTTTGAATAAATTCTCAAATTAATTCTGAGCACGGCAATTCTGAATACGTTTTTTCCCTGTTTTCTCTTTAAGGGAGTTCCATTTTTATTCTGTATTTTTATCTCTGATTTCATTTTCAATAGCTTATATCCGATTGTATCCCGAATCGTAACTTAGCTTCTTAATTTTTATGGAGTAATTTTATAATTTCAGGGGTATGCCTCGAAAATTAAATATTCAACTCACAACAGATAATGCTCGTGAGAATCAATCATAAATATGATTATACCTATCATAAGTTGATATAAAAAAGAGATCTGATTAACTACCTGACATATCTTAACATTTAATTTTATTTGCCTTATCCATTGCTTTAACAATGCACAAACAACAAGCCTGTCCGATTGACTAAATCTGCTTCTTTTTGACAGAAGCTGATAGAAACTGATAGAAGCTATAAGTAAAATAATAAGAAGGTGATCCCAGGATGCATAAGATACTCAATCTGGAAGAATTAGTTGCCGTAAAGCAACTTGAAAAAGAAAAAAAGAAAGAATGCGGTGATCTGGAAATTGAAAACCTGTATGACCTTATAATCCCTCCAGGCACGATTGTATCTATTATTTACGATATTGTTGAAGAGTTCGGGCTTGAACCTGTAACCAGGAAGATGTTTGTAGGCGTAGCAAACAGTGAAGACAGAGAACTCCTAGTTCTGCGCGGCCCTCTGGAAAAGGTTCAGGCTGCTGAAAAATTCCTCTATGAAGAAATGAAGTCCTGGATCGAAAGCCAGTAATCCTATTAAATCCCCTCAACTTGTTAAATTTGTCAAATAGACCTGTTAATTCCCTCAATCCTGTTTAACTTCTTCGGGCCAGTGGCCTGGAGAATATAAACCCCGGATCGAAAAACAGCAATAAAAATCAATCTTTTTTTTCAGAAAGATGTGAAAGATATGAACGTTAAAAAGGTAAGGACACGGGCAGGAGGGTCCCGATTATTCGGAACCGATACCTGTAATGCTTTCTCTTGAAAAATCAAACACTGTTACTCTACCTGTTTTATCATACATATCGAGTTTTTGGCCTGCCTCGATTTTTCCGATAATGGCAGCTGTAAGCCCTGCATCCTCAAAGACCTTTCTGCATTCTTCTGCCTTTTCGGGATCTGCAGTAAACACGTATCCTGTTCCGGGGTGCACTTTCAGCCACTGTTCAAAATCTACGTTTTCGGGTTTCGGGACTGTTTCGAGGTCCACGGCTGCGCCAACTCTGCTTGTTTCACAAAGCATCCCCAGCGTCCCTATAAGCCCGGGGTTGCTTATGTCTTTTCCTGCAGTGGCAAGTTTTCGTTTTGCGATTTCCTGGGTTACAAGGTAGGTCTCCTTGATTACTGTCGGGGCTTTAAAAGACGTCGTATCCCAGCTGTAAGGAGAATTCGGCCCTATTTTCCCGTCCATATCATAAGCCGCAATAACAAGGTCTCCAGGCCGGGCGGTGTCGCTCCGGATCACGCAATCTCTTTTTACTATCCCGATAATAGCAACTGAGATAGAATTATACTCAGTATCAGGATGGACGTGCCCGCCTACGACAGGGACCCCGAATTTCCTGACCCCTTCAGCCAGGCCTTCCATGAGTTCCTTACATGCCGTCTCGGAGTTTGAGGAAGCTATATCTACCATAGCAAGAGGCTTCCCACCCATTGCTGCAATATCGTTTACATTAACAACTACAGCTCCATAGCCTGCCCACCAGGGACTGGCATCCAGTATCCTTCCCCAGATTCCATCTGCTGCAAAGAGGATAACATCGTCTCCTCCTATATCGATAACTGCCGCATCGTCTCCAAAATCAACGATTGCGTTCTGATACTCCGGGCGGACAGCTTCGAAAATTGAAACAATGTCCTCAATCTGTTTTTTTCGGGTAACTCCTTCGAAGTTTTTTATCCTTTCTGCGAGCTCTTCCAGGTTCAATGTCAGGCTTCCTTTTGTTTTTAAATTGATACAAATATTCCAGTAGTATTAATACAAATATATCAGTAGTACAGGTACGAGTAATCAGTAGTACAAATACGATACCTCAATAATACAGGTACAAGTATATCAGTAATAAGATATCATTTTTAGTAAGCTATCGATGAACTCAGATAGGTTACGAAACTTCCTTTGTGAAAAATATATCCTGAGATATTTTCGTGAGTACCTATTCCGTTTCTCCTTTATCTCTTTTTTCTTTGTTTTACAGAAATGAAGCGACAGCTTTTTATTAAGTTCTTCTATCCTATTAAGGCAATATAATATAATTTCTAATATATAAAAATCTCTTACTGATAAATAAGGAGTGAAAAAATGGTAGCAAAAGTTAATGCCGATTCCTGTATAGGCTGTGGAACCTGTGTAGACGAATGCCCAGCAGCTGCAATTTCTCTCAACGACGATGATATTGCAGTTGTCGATGAAAATGAATGCCTTGACTGCGGTGCATGCGAAGATGCCTGCTCAAACAATGCAATCGCAATCGAGTAACGCTTTTAAGTACATTTTTAAAATAGGTCTGAGAAGCGGAGTATTCTTACTCCGCCTTTTCAGGTTTTTGATTCCGAATTTTGATTTAGAAGCTTTTTCCAATTCCAGAGCTAAAAATTACTGATGCTACTGGTGAGGTATTCTTTACTCGGAGTTCCTACTCTTTTCAAGCTTTCTCTTTACCATTTTCCTGAAGGATTTCTCTTGCTCTTTCGATATCCTCTTTTGTCTGGATTTTTATGAGCTTTCTGCGCTCTTCGCTCATCTGTGACATATCCTGAGCAAGGAGTCCGTAAGCATCAGCTCTGCACTGCCTGCAGTGGCGCATCTGCAAGACGTAAGGTTCACACGCCTGCTGGGCAGCTTTTCTCTCTTCTGCGGTAGGCGGCTCAATGTTTGCAAAGGCTCCCTGGTTGATAAGGGGCATGATATTCATTATATAGACCCCGAGTTCGTTGAGTTTTCTGGCAATCTCAACCACATGTTTGTCATTAATGCCCGGGACGAGCACGGTGTTTACCTTGATAACAATTCCGGCATCAACGGCTGCTTTTATTCCATCAAGCTGGTTTTTAATCAGGATCTTGGCAGCTTCAACTCCTCTATATACCTTACCGTGGTAGACAACATGGTCCACTATCTTTGCCTGGATTTCGGGGTCAATTGCATTTACCGTAACCGTTAACGTAGAGACCCCCACACGCAGCATATCCTGCAATTTTTCGGGAAGCAGGAGCCCGTTTGTACTCATGCAGAGCGTGAGTTCAGGAAACTCTTTTTTTATCAGTTCAAAGGTCTCAAAAGTCTCGTTGTTGGCCAGTGGATCGCCCGGGCCCGCAATTCCGACAACCTTGATGAAGGGGTAGTCCGTCAGAACCTGCCTTGTCTTTTCAAGGGCTTCCTGCGGAGTAAGAACCTTACTCGTAACTCCTGGGCGGCTCTCATTTACACAATCAAATTCCCGAACGCAGAAGTTACACTGAATATTGCATGACGGAGCCACAGCCAGGTGAATTCTCCCGTACTTGTGCTGGGCTTTCCTGTCGTAGCAGGGATGTTCGGCAATCTTTCTCAGGAGCCTCTCTTCGAATTTAGGGCTGTCTATATCATTTATAGGATTGTCTTCTGGCAAATGTGTTCTCCTCCGTTTGGAGTTTAGAAGTACAGCAGAACCTCAGTACAGGGGGACTTTAGGATGTAACCCAATCTATGATGCACCCATTGATATACATTGTCAATTTATCTGGATTCGGAGAATTTTAAGATGCCTCCTCCGAGTTCCTGTATTTCAAGTTTAAATATCTGTATATAAAAATCTCTTTAATTATATAAAAGCTCAGCATAACATAACAGTTTCTCAGCAAATTTGATTCCCAATGAATTTCCGGGGTAAAGTTGCGGAAGTAATTATAAGTATCAAGTATTCTCAGGGTAAACAGTGTCAGATCTAATCATTCTGAGAAATTGTCCATTTCGCACCATTTTCCTTCCCCTTCCCAGACCCTGACCTTAAGCGGAAAACCAAACCTATCCAGGAGGCGGGAATGTATCTGCTGGCAGAGGTGTTCAGAACTTGGAAATTCAAGGATTTCGTTTAACAGGATATGGTCGTATTCTTCAAGAGTTTCCTTAATTCCCTTCTTCAGGTCGTAAAAGTCGATAACCATCCCATTTTCTCTTACTTCCCCTTCTACTAAAACCTCTATTTTATATGTATGGCCATGTATTCTTCCGCATTTTCCGTGCCCTGGAAGGTAATGAGCACTATCGATATAGTCAATAACTCCCAATCTCATTTTTGTCATCTGGTATGCCCCGTTTCAATTAAACATTTTTTCAAGCATTTCTTTCTTGTTTTAATACTTTTTTATTCTCCTTAGTTCCGGTTATAAGCAACCCCACATCCTGTGGGTCTGGGGAATAATTCGTGTGTCTATAATTTCAAGCAGGCTTTTCTGCAATTCCATAATGCTTTGTACGGATGCCTGTATAGAGCGCGGACTCATCGCGTCACGGCCAATCGGGGTTTCAGGCTGAAGGATTATACAAGATACATACGGAGCTATAGCCTCTACGGCCGGATTTACGGTTTCTAATTCCGTATTCCTGTCTACCACAATCTTGCAAAAGCAATCTCTTGAATGGTTTTTTCTCAGAAGCCTGAAACATTCTATTGTATTTTCTATATGTGCTTCCCGGGCTTCAGGCCCGATACCCCGGAGTGATTCGGGAAGTTTGAAATCCCCGGACACATAAGCAACCTTTTCAGTCAGTTTTCTGGCCTGCTCAGGCAGGGTCATATTGGATTCAAGGTAAAGCGGCGAGGCTAGATTCAGCCTTTCTATGAAATCCGCATGCAAAAGAGGCTCTCCTCCTGTCAGGGAGACTGAATGGAGCTTTTTGAAAGGCTGCAGCATAGCTTCCAGCTGGCCGATACTTACAGGGTTTTTGATTTTCTCAAAACTGCCGCTACCTTCCCCCTGCTCATAATCACAGGTTCCGGGATTTGCAAAATCCGTATCACAGTAATTGCAATTGAGGTTGCAGCCAGAAAAGCGGACAAAAGCCTGCCTTGTTCCAACATAAGGACCCTCTCCCTGCACAGAGCAGAACACCTCCCTGATAGGAGCAGATGTAAAATCCGAAGCTGACATTATACTACCCCCAGGGGCCTGGATTTCCTCAGATCTTTTTCTATATCTTCAAGCTCGCGAACATAGGCTTTCCCTACTGCCCGCATGAAGCTTGCAACCTGTTTATCTTCTCCTAACCCGGCCTCTTTGAGATTTCCGTATACATTATGAGAAACATTGATGCCAAAGTGTATTTTCTGAGAAACTGCAGAGGTACTGGCAATTGAGACTGTCAGTTTCTTTCCTTTCAGGAAAAGGTCATCTCCTTCCCGCGTTGTCTGCACACCGAGATCTGCAAGGTATTCTCTTACAAGGGCTGTAAAAAGACGCTGCCGTGCATAGATAAGTTTCAGGTCTGTAGAATCAAAATGTTCGATAATGAAACTTACCATATCTTCGGACCAGATTGATTCGTTTGCTCGTCGGTCTTCGAGGTCAATCATGTGCTCGATTTTTACGTCGCAGGCCCCTCTAAAAACTACAACTGAGTCTTCCTGGACTCCAAAACTGTTGTAAGCCCAGAGAGAGGAAATCTGGCTTCCATCATAATCAAATTTCTCAGGTAAAACAATGCATTTCATGGAATTCTCTCTGCAAGTTTTTCTCTAATTCTTTCTTTAATGTACTTTATCGACATTCAATCCGGTTCTCCGGATCAAATCCCAAGCCTCTCCAGAAGAGGATCTTTTACACCTGCATTTTTAAACGCACGTGCCCTGCGCACGCAGCTCTCGCATTCTCCGCAGGGAATTTCTCCTCCATGGTAGCAGCTCCAGCTGTACTCAAGAGGAGCTTTTGCTTCTATAGCTCTTCTTACGATCTCGGTTTTTCCAAGTTCAATTAGAGGAGCCAGTACTTTTATCCCATTCTGGGTTGAATAGGAAAAAGCCCTGTCCATTACCTGCACGTAAGCCAGGGAATTGTCAGGGAAAGTGCCTGCCTCTTCTCCGTTAAAGCCCACTACAAGGTAATCACATTCCCTGCTTTCAGCAAAGCTTCCTGCGATATTGAGCATCACCCCGTTTCTATTAGGAACCCAGACAGCCTTTGCTGAAGCATCTGTAATTTCCGCAGGGGCTGCTTCGTCAATGTCCTCAAACGATAAGGATGGGACCTCAACATCCCTGTTTACGAGAGAGGTGGATGTTATTTCCGAAAGCCAGTCTAGTTTTATAACCCTGTGCTCAATTCCGAAATATTCGCATACCTTTCGTGAGTACTCAATTTCCCTCTCTCTGGCCCTCTGCCCATAATCAAAGGTAATAGCCATCTCAATATCAAAATCTTCTGCTGCAATTGCGAGCGCCGCAACCGAATCAAGCCCGCTGCTCAGGAGAGTTATAGCTTTCATTTTTTACCCACTACTTAAACTTACTATTTTAACTGTATTTTAGATTACTAATTTAACTGATTCTTTAAACTTAACAGGAAATTAGCTGATTATTTGAACTTAACAGGGAATTTTCCTGAATTTATTCTTCCAGGATTCCCTGGATATTCTTCAGGGATTATTCCAATAATACCAGTAACTCGTATTTAAAAGTAGCTGTCTTCGTAATGGAGTCTCAAGGCTCGGTTTCTGGCTTTGTTTTGTCCCAAATTCATTCCCAATGCAACAATGGAAAAGCAGCTCCGGTTTAAGGTTTAAGTATGGAATTCCTGTTCAAAAGCCAACTCTAAAACTCTATTCATAAAATTTTAATTCTTTAAGAAGGTTCTAAAGAATCTCTTTTAGCGAACTCTTTTTAGTAAACCCCACTATATATTGGATAGGGAAATTTAATCGAAGAGGTGGGATTACTTGATTGGAATTATTTCGGACTCACATGATAACATGAATGCTATCCGGAAAGCTGTGGAATTCTTTAATGAGAGAGGAGTAAAAACAGTGCTGCACGCAGGAGATCTCGTTTCTCCATTTACTGCGAGAGCCTTTAAGGAATTGAAGCCAAAACTTTACTTTGTATTTGGAAACAATGACGGAGATAAAGTAACACTTACAAAGCGGTTTGAAGAAATCGGGGCTACTTCCTGCGGGAATTTTGGGGATCTGACAATTGATGGGCTTCATATTGCCCTTTTGCACGGGACAAATGAAGCCCTGGTCAAAGCGCTTGCCAAATCAGGGGAATTTGACGTGGTAGTCCGGGGTCATACCCATGATCCGGGTGTCAAAATCATTGAAGGGGTTACTGTGATAAATCCAGGGGAATCCTCAGGTGTACTTTCCGGAAAGTCAACGATTGCCATTCTTGAGATTGCAAACCTTAACGTTGAAATAACACAGCTTGAACTGGACTGATTTACTCTTCTCTCATTTTTTAGCTTTTTTTGGATTTTTTGATGTTTTTCGAGACAGGCAAACCGAGTCTGGTTAGCTGCGATAATATCGGAAATTATATCAGCTTTCGCGTAATTTCCATTTCAATCTTTTTTGAAACAATTTTTCATTAAAGGTTGTATTACTCATAAAGATTGGATCTCACTAACGTTTATATCTCTCACTAAAGGTTGTAACAACCATGGAATCAGCAGGAACGGAACCTACAGACTCTCTACCCGGCAGGGCGGAAGAAATGGGAACGGTCTCAGGAAAAAGGAAAAATACCCTTATTTTTGCCTGTTCTGGCCTTTCTAACACAGGAAAACTTACGATGCAGGCAGCATCGGCTCTTGCTTTCCGGAGGCCTGACCTGTACAGGGCTGCAGCTGCTCATAAAGGGGTTGATGTGGTTGAGGATGCAGCATTAGACGGCTTTAAGATTCTTGCTCTTGATGGCTGCACGGATCGCTGCGCCACAAAAAAGCTCGATGAAGCCGGGATGAAAGCCGACGTATACCTGCTGGTTACGGAACTCGGAATTGAGAAAACAAGGCCTTCGGATGTGAAAGCTGAATATGTAGAAAAAATTGTCAGGGCTATAAAAGAAGCCTGAATTTAGCTTAAGGTGCTTTAATTTCCTTCTGTTTTGTCAGAGTTTGAACTTTCAATTTCAGCAATTATCGGCTGCATGTTAAGAGGTAATATGCAGAGTTAAGAATCTGGAATTATAGAATTCAAGCTTAAAACCTATTTTTCTCATGTATTTTCTTTGCACGCTTGAACATTCATGCCAGTTTCTTTGAGACGACAGGATTTTTTTCGTTCCTGAATAACTCTTTTGCATCTTCTCCTTCAAGAATAAGCCCTAATCCAATAGGTTTTGCCATTTTGAATGCCTTCTTTTTTGGGATCAACTCTATGATAACTTTAATATACTTGACATAGATAATACATTATCACTTTATATAGTCTAATATAACTATTAAATCTAAAACATGAGAGTTAAGAATCGATATTATCGATAAAACGAGAGTTTCATAATAATATTTTCACCTGCACAAATAAACAGAGACTTAAAATTCGTCCCTGTTGAAAACTGTTGCAGGAGTTGGGGGACAATTATGGTTGGATCTAACTGTTCATATTGTGGAAGTACACGAAATATTGAAAATGACCATTAAAACCAATAGTTAGAGGTGGAGTAACAACTACGGAAGCATGTATGGTGTGTAACCGTAGTAAAGGTAAGAAAACTCTTTTGCAGTGGTTCCGATGGGTAAAAGAAAATGATCACTATAGATGGAGAATGATTTCTATCAATATGGACAAAGAGGAAAAATTGCTCAGATAGCACATCAAGTAAGAGATGAATAATTAAGACAACTCTGTCTTCCTATATTATACAAAATTGAGGTAATTTACATGGCAAAGCGTACAGGAGAAGGGTATCTAAAAGGACAAACTCGTAAAAGATCTCAATGCTATAATCCAAAAACAGATACACATACAGTACGAGATACAGATACTGGCCAGTTTACACGAGGAGGAAAAAAATCTCCATATAAAAATGTTAGAAAAGAATGATTTTTACAGATAAGCAAAGGAGCCTTCTGATAAGCCTACTGGATATTAACAGATTTCCACCATGGCTTATTTTTTTCTTTATTCTTCGGAAGCAATTTAATGTTTAACCTACTGTCTTCCTGAACCAAAATTAAAAATAAACCACCTGCTTGCATATTCTAATTTTGCTTCTCATTCTCAATATCCCCGCCTGAGAATAGCTATCAATTCCTCTGCATGAGGCATTCTTTCTTTGATTTTTGTGCAGACCGAATCGATATCGTAATCGAGGCGCAGGTGCTCTATTTTTCCCTTTTCGGTGTCAAAAACGGCACAGCTTGCCCGGGAATCTCCGTCCCTAGGCTGTCCGACTGAACCCGGATTTATTATTGTCAGATCTCCGAGTTTTCTGTTCATAGGGACATGAGAGTGCCCGACAACAAGAAATTCTGCTTCCACAGGCTCCATTGCTTCGTTTATCATATTTTGAATTTCGTCGTCCGGGGTTTCGGGTTTTATGTATTCGAACATGGAACGAGGGCTTGCATGGGTCAGATAAAATCTCTTTCCATCAATTTCTTCTCTGATCAGGAGGGGCAGTTTCTGAAGATATTCTATTCTGGATCTGTCAAGGATTTTCCAGGTGTATTCTCTGGTTGCAATCGAGAGATGCTTATATTTATATCCACACTGGCAATCTACCTTAAAAGCAACTGCATTATCGTGATTTCCTCTTATTACAGGAATTCCTTTCATGCGCAGGAGGTCAATGCATTTGTCCGGATCAGGCCCGTAATCAACGATATCCCCGAGACAGATGGCTCTATCATTAGGAATTTTCAGAACAGTCTCTAAAGCTTCGTAATTTGCATGGATGTCGGCAACCAGCAGGATTTTCATATTTTCATATTTCCCCTTTTTCCGTCTTTCTCATTCTTACCCCTTCTTACTCCTTTTTCTCTTTATTTTCCCCTAATCATCTCTTATTTCTTCTTATTTTTCTCCTGTTTCCTTTTCAATCTCTACAGTTTTATCCCTCTAATTGTAGTCCGCGCATCCCTATTCCCATTATCAGCAGATTGGTTTCCATAGGTGGATGATTCCAGCCGTCAGGCGAGATTGTTTTTTTCTCAACGGAAATTTCAACCTGGTTTCCGCTAAGGTCGCAGTCTCGCATATAATCTGCAACAAGCTTTTTCCCAAGCTCGGTTGCTGTTTTAAGAGCTTCCGAATACGTCTCGAACTTCAACCTGCTTCCAGGGGCAAAGACTAGAAAATCCTTCTCCGGGGACATGAGGCTTGCCGGCCGTATCAGAATCTCAACTCTTTTGATGCCTTTTCCTACAAGCGCTCCGACTGCATTTCCTACCTCGGCGTGTTCGGGAACCAGAATTTCTGCGTCAATGAGTTCCTCCAGTTCCTTCCTGTGTGCCCGGACTGGCCCTCCGAGCAACACAACAGGAATATCCAATTTGAATTTTGCAGGATAGTCTCCGTCCAGGATCTTTGCAATTGATGCATATGGAACGCCTGCCAGGATATATGAGAGCAGATGAAGTGCCATGTTCCTGGCAACTCTCTTTTTTACGGCAGTGCAAAACTCTCCTGGGGTCATACGCATGAGCCTTGCAAGCCTTTCTGCACCTATTCGGGAAGCTTCGGCGTTCCACGCGGTATATTCTCCCAGCACATGCAGAGCGTCAGTAGGGGTGAAACCGATTGCCTGCACAAGGCGTTTTTTGATAAGGGAATCTAACGTCTGAGGATGGAGATCCTTTCGGATAAGCACTTTGATTTCAGATACTGAAGCGGGTTCTTCCCCGATAACCTCCAGCACTTCGGCTTCAGCCCTGCTCAATTCTCCTGTCGGGTAGCCAGATCTTACAAAAAACTTTGTGGGCTGAATGTTCTCCCCCATATCTTCTCTGGCAGGCATGGGCGTCCTTTTGAGGTTATTCAAGAAATCCGGGTATTCTACCGCAGCTACTGCGAGGGGAATGACTCGCCTGGGCCCAAGGAAGAGTTCTCTATTAACGGTCCAGATATGGCTGTCCCCGCCTGTAGCCGTTGTCTCCATCCTAATAGCCCGGACCCGGGTCTTCCAGCCTCCTACAACGGCTCCTTCGTCGCTCAGATCTGGAACGCCCATACAGATTGAGGAGATATCCGTGCTCGTGCCTCCTACATCCACAACTGCACATGTCTTGAGCCCTGAGAGGTGAGAAGCCCCTACAAGGCTTGCTGCCGGACCTGAAAAAATAGTCTCTATAGGCTTTTTTAGGGCATCTCTTATCCCTACCACCGAGCCGTCGCATTTGAGCATAAGGAGCCGTGCGTTAATCCCGCGTTTCGTAATATCTGAAATAATGGACTTCACGAACTGCCTTGTTATAGGGATGAGTTGAGCATTGAGAAAAGCCGTCACCGCCCTTTCGTAAGCTCCTAATTCCTGGGAAAGTTCATGCCCGCAAACCGCAGGCAGCCCTGTAAGCTCAAGAACCAGGTCTCTGGCTTTTACTTCATGTTCAGGATTCCTTGTGCTGAAGTAAGACGATATTGCAAAAGCTGAAACTTTATCCTTGACTTGCAATGCAAATTTCTCGATAGCCTCAAGATCAAGGGCAGAAACTTCTTCTCCATTGTGGTTATGTCCGCCGGCAGCAAAAAGCACGTGTTCGGCAGGCAACTCTTTTTCAAGAGGGTGGTCTCCTATAAGGATCAGGGCTACAGGAAAACCTGTACCTTCAAGAATGGTATTGGTGGAGAGGGTCGTTGAGACCGAAACCAGCTTTACTTTTTCGAGGTATTCAGGATTGAGCCCATCTATTACGTTTTTAATGCCTGCAAGGGGGTCGGGATAGGTAGTAAGCGCTTTATTTGAGTCTACAATCTCTCCATCCGAATCCCTTACAAGCACCGCATCGGTATAAGTGCCTCCGGCATCAATCCCAAGACTGTAATGCATATTGAAAATGGCTCCTTTTTTCCTTTTCTTGAAGTGTTTTTTGACAACATTTTATTTTTCCTGATTTACTTTCAGGAAAAAACAATTTAGGAATTAAGAACTGCTATAACAAAACAATATAATCTTAAAGCAATAATATCTGAAATTATTAAATATATAGTTATTTCAAGACGATTTGAAATGACCCAAAATCATAACTTCCTTTGAAGGTATAAAGAGGAATCTCTATTATATATTGTCACAGGGCGTTTTATATTCGTTTTGTGAGATTTTCGGCTTTTTTAGGCTTTAATTAGGTTTAGACGAAGATCGAACGTATTTTTAAGGCAAATTATTAATTACCTTTATTTCTGAAGACGATAAATCATTCTATTAGATAATGATTTAAAAGGGTTCTATTGATATGGCTCCTGCAAAACCTGCCCAGAATTCCACTCCTCATCTTCCTGAGGATTTTGATAACCGGATCTCCGGTGTTCTCCCCTACTACTCCTGTTTTCATCAGGAAACTATCAATTTCATAAAATCTCTGCCATTGAGCCCCAAAATATGGCTGGATACCGGATGCGGAACAGGGTCATTGGTTAATAAGGCAATTGAGGAATTTCCCGATACAAAATTCCTTTTACTTGATCCTTCGGAAGGAATGTTGAACCAGGCAAGGAAAAAGCTATCATTCTATCCTATAGACAGGCTGGAATTCCTGAGAGCTTCCCCTACCCAAAAATTCTCTCAGAAATTGGAAGAACAACCAGACGCCATCACTGCCATACAGTGCCATCACTATCTTAGCCGCGAAGGCAGGGCTAAAGCGACTGGCGTGTGTTATGATCTTCTAAAAGAAGGTGGAGTTTATGTCACCTTCGAAAACATCAGGCCGCTAACAGAAGAGGGCATTTTCATAGGAAAACGATATTGGGGCAGCTTTCAATTAACCTACAGCAGGACTGAGGAAGAAATAAAGGAGCATATGGAGCGTTTTGACACGGAGTATTTCCCGATAACTGTCGAAGAGCATCTTAAACTCTTAAGAAAAACAGGATTCAGGACTGTGGAGTTATTCTGGTACTCTTACATGCAGCTGGCTTTACTGCATCAAATAACCGTTTTTCTAGTTCTTATTCTCTTTCTTATTTTTCTATTACGGGATTTAAAATTACATAAATTAGCTGACGAATTCTATTTTTCTGATCGACAAGATCATTTTTTATTAATGAAATGATATTAATATTGATTCTACATCTGTTTTTTGTGTTGAATAAAAGAGTCTAGGATACATTCTTTATAAATATATTCGGATGGTAAAATTATGGAAGATTTTATAGTTTATTTACTGATTGGTGTTGCAGCAGGTATTTTAAGTGGATTATTTGGGATTGGTGGTGGGGTTATAATTATTCCTGCACTAATGTTTTTACAAGGATTTTCTCAATTAAAAGCCCAGGGGACTTCCTTAGTTGCGTTGCTTCCACCTGTTGGCATACTTGCTTTTCTTGAATACTATAAAAGAGGAAATACCGATTTATATGCGGGTATAATCATTTGTATTGCTATGGTTATTAGTGCAAAATTCGGAGCGCAATTCGCAAATATGCTCCCACTGGATGTATTGAGAAAGGCTTTTGGAATATTTGTTATTTTAATAGGAATAAAAACGTTTTTGGGGAAATAAATATCTCTATTATTTACTTCTCCATATTGTTATATAATTTTTTGAAACTGCTCAGTTACTTATAATCATCTGGATTTTTCTAAGTTTCCCATTTTTTCCATATTCCGCGATTGAAATCAATCCAAAATTCCGAAAAAGATAAAATAAAAAGTCTAAAAATAAAATTCCGGATAAAATATATCTTCCCGAAATTTGTCGGAATCCCTGAAGCTTTACAGCTTTGGGAATCCTGAAAAAAGAAATGAAATTAGTACGAAGATTCTTTCCTTTTCGTACTTCTCGTATAACCTGTGCTACGAGAGCCGCTGCGAGAGTCACTGCGAGTGCCACCGCGAGATTCACCAGAACTCTTTGAGCTTCTTCCCTTTGATTTCTGGGCAAGTTCAACAAAGGGTTTTCGTCCTCTCTGTTTGTTTTTGAAGATTTCAAGTAATGCTTCAGCCTGGGCAAAGGGTACGCTTACGAAGGAGAAGTGGGGGAAAATCTCTGCGTCCCTTATTTTCAGTTCGCTGTCTCCTGTTTCCTCCTGAATGAACTCGCACAACTTGTCAGGAGTCATGCCGTCGACTTTTCCCATGGCGATGAACAGCCTTGTTTTGCCTTTTCTATCGACATAAGAACTGCCGGAAATCTCTGCGTACATGCTTTCGTCGAACTGTTCTTTGAAAGCGTACTTAAGAAGCGCAGCCAGGATTTTTTCTGCTGGATATTCATTGAGGAGCTTTTCGCTCATCTCAAGGCAGTCGCCGTATTCTTCCATTTTTATGGTAGAGTCAAGTTCGGCTTTTACTCTAGACCTTTTGGCTTTAATTACATCTTTTATTTCAGGCAGTTTCCCTTTCTTCATTTCTGACTTTGAAGTCTTTTTTATGTAAGTGAGCCGCCTGTATTCGTTGGATGTAACAAAGGTGATCGCAGTTCCCTGCTTTCCTGCTCTTCCTGTCCTTCCTATCCTGTGCACGTAGGATTCAGGGTCCTGGGGAAGACTATAATTGATAACATGGGTCAGGTCCATGATATCGATGCCTCTTGCTGCAACGTCGGTTGCTACAAGGATATTTATCTTCTGTTTCCTGAACTTATTCAGAATTTTTTCTCTTTCATTCTGGGAGAGGTCTCCGTGCAGGGCATCGGCTGAATAACCTCTGTCTCCAAGTTTCTGGGCAAGCTGGCCGGTATCGGTTTTTGTCCTGCAGAAAATAAGCCCGTAGAACTCGTCTTCAATGTCTATAATCCTGCACAGGGCTTCGAATTTGTCGTTTTCCTTTACCTCGAAGTAGATCTGTTCAGTCAGTTCTGTGACAAGATCCTCTTTTTCTATGGCGATGTGCTCATAGTTTTTCATATACTTCTTGACGATTCCAAGGATTGCTTTTGGCATTGTAGCTGAAAAGAAAAGCATTCTTTTTTCAGGCCCGGTTGCCTTTAAGATTTCCTTAATATCGTCAATAAAACCCATGTTGAGCATTTCGTCGGCTTCGTCCAGCACGAAATACCCGATATTTTCGAGGTTTAAGCTCTTTCGTTCAAGGTGGTCGATAATCCTTCCAGGTGTTCCGACAACGATGTCCACTCCACTCTTCAGTACCCTGAGCTGCTGGGTCATAGATTGTCCCCCATAAATAGGGACGATATGCACTTTTTTGTCTCCCTTTAGGGAGTTGAGTTCTTCTGAGATCTGAATTGCCAGTTCTCGGGTTGGGGTCAGGATTATTGCCTGTACTTTTCCTGATTTTTCAGGGATTTTTTCAATAATGGGGGTTCCGAAAGCCATTGTTTTGCCGGTTCCGGTTTGAGCCTGCCCTATAATATCACATTCTCCTTTCATAAAAAGCGGGATGACCTTTTCCTGAATTGGGGTTGGTTCTTCAAACCCTTTCTTTTTAAGGGCTTTTAACGTACTGTCTGAAAGTCCCAATGCCTTAAATTTTGCTAGTTTTTCCATGTACTCACTCTAATATTGACAATTATTTTTTACAAATCGTGCAACTTGCAGATCTGCTGTTTATATACTCTGCCGCATACCCGGCAGTATCCTTTGCGGAAGAGGCCACTTATCAAAATCGGTACATGATACCAGCTAAAAACAGGTAAACACGCCGTATAAATGGTTGATATTCCCCGGGAATGCGAGAAGGTGCCTAAGGACCAGGGAAATTCACAACCGATGTACATAAAACTTATACAGCAAAAAATTCGATTTTCTTGGATAAGTTCCGGACGCTTTTTTGAGTTCTTCCCTGTGATACAGGCAAACTGAATTATTAGATTAAATAATATCAGATTAAATAACCTTCAAATTGGATATACCCTGTAACCCTTTTTCCTGTATATAACCCTTTGCTACCTCATTAATGAAGTCTTTAATGATAAAGCTTTCTATTATCCAGAACAGACCTTGAGCCATATGCCATTGATTTTCAGAAAATACCGCTTACAAATAATGATTACGATTACAGGTAGCAGTTCAGATTAGATAAAGTGCTTACAGATTACATCCAATTTTTAAAAACTACAGGTACGCTTAAAAATTACACAGGTCACGCTTGCAGGTTACAGCCAATGCTTAGAGCCTGTCTTAAAATTAAACTTGATCTTACAATTAGGCTAAGACTTACGCATTTGAACTGAAAAACATTAGCATTAAACCAT
>Ga0183099_1000693_pt1 | contig 22586 bp, 24 predicted proteins | sample Biomet1_FD_127788 | JGI IMG/M metagenome (GOLD analysis project Ga0183099, IMG submission 127788) | Microbial communities from bioreactor (seeded with anoxic lake sediment) at LBNL, California, USA - Biofuel metagenome 1 | ecosystem: Engineered > Bioreactor > Anaerobic > Unclassified ...
GCTGCCTGAACATGTGCGGCGCGGTTCACTGCTCCGACATCGCCATCCTGGGCATTCACCGCAAGCCCCCGATCATCGACCACGAGACCCTGGACAACGTGTGCGAAGTGCCCCTGGCCGTCGCCGCCTGCCCCACGGGCGCCATCCGTCCGACCAAAATCGAGTTCCAGGGCAAGCAGGTCAACACCGTTGCCGTGAAAAACGAGCGCTGCATGTTCTGCGGCAACTGCTACACCATGTGCCCGGCCATGCCCCTGTCCGACAAGGACGGTGACGGCATCGCCCTCATGGTCGGCGGCAAGATCAGCAACCGCGTCACCAAGCCTTCGTTCTCGAAGGTCGTGGTGCCCTTCATCCCGAACGAGCCGCCCCGCTGGCCGACCATGACCAAGGTCATCAAGAAAATTCTTGATGCCTACGCCGGCGACGCCCACAAGTACGAGCGCCTTGGCGACTGGGCCAACCGCATCGGCTGGGAGCGTTTCTTCGAGAAGTGCGAGCTTGAGTTCTCGCACCACCTGATCGACGACTTCCGTGATCCGGCGTACTACACCTGGCGCCAGACCACCCAGTTCAAGTTCTAGGCACACGCTTACAACGGGGCGCGGAGGGCAACCTTCGCGCCCCTCACAACAAAAAGGGGCATCAACATGGCGCTCGTTTACGAAGAAGCCAAAGCCAAAATTGTTGAGTTCATCAATTCCAAGGCCAAGAGCAAGAGCAAGTTCTACTTCAACGACTTCACCGCCCTGTTTCCGGACGAGAAGGGCCGCGACGTGAAGAAGATCTTGACCCAGATGATCAATGAAGAAGTGCTGGTTTTCTGGTCCAGCGGCAGCACCTCCATGTATGGCTTGGCCGGAATGGGCAAGCACGCCGAGGGCGAAGACTAAACTCCTTCGTTTCCCGATTGTTTCGAGAGGGCCTTGCCCAGCATGGGCAGGGCTTTTCTCGTTCCGGGTGGAAAGTGACGCCGTACCCATGACCCATTTCCCCCGCATCATCCTGGCCGGACTCTCCGGCGGCTCCGGCAAGACCTTCGTCTCCGTCGGCCTTTGCCGGGCGCTCTCTCGCAGGGGCCTCGCCGTCGCGCCCTTCAAGAAAGGCCCGGACTACATCGACGCCTCCTGGCTCAGCCACGCCGCCCGTCACACGGCCTGCAACCTCGATCCCTTCCTTCTCCCGCGCGAGACCATCGCCGCGCTGTTTCAGGAAAAGGCCCTTGAGGCCGATATTTCCATCATCGAAGGCAACCGCGGCCTGTTCGACGGCAAGGACCGCGAAGGCACCTGCTCCACGGCGGAATTGGCGCGCCAGCTCGATGCCCCGGTCATTCTCGTGCTCGACGCCACAAAAATGACGCGCACCGCAGCCGCCATCGTGGCCGGGTGCCGCTCCTTCGAGCCGGGCATGAACCTGGCCGGGGTGATTTTGAACCGCACCGCGGGCGAACGCCACCGCCACATCCTCAAGGACTGCATCGAAGGCCTGGCCGGTGTGCCTGTGCTGGGCTGCCTGCCCAAAATGGCCGACAACCCCATCCCCGAGCGGCACATGGGCCTGGTTTCCGACCAGGAGCACGCCGGACGCGAGGCCGCTCTGGACGCCATCGCCGAGGTGGTGGAGCGCTGGCTGGACGTGGAGCGCATTGCCGCCGTGGCCAAGAGCGCCCCCGCGCCCGCGCCCGCTGGCGCCGTGCCCTGGCCGCAGCGCGCGGTCGAAGGCGAGGGGCCGGTCATCGGCTATGTTTTCGACGCCGCCCTGTGGTTCTATTACCCGGAGAATCTGGAGGCCCTGGAGCGCGCCGGAGCGCGCCTGGCCCGCTTGTCCCTGCTGTCCGACGAACCCTGGCCTAAGCTCGACGCCCTGTACCTTGGCGGCGGCTTTCCGGAAACGCAGGCGGCGCAGCTTTCCGCCAATGTGGCCGCGCGCGCGCGCGTGCGCAGCCTCGCGGTCGAGGGCATGCCCATCTATGCCGAGTGCGGCGGATTCATGTATCTGTGCGAGGGCCTGCACCTGACCGCTCGGGGCATTGACCAGTGGCATCCGCTGGCCGGGGTGTTCCCGGTGTCCACGCGGCTGTGCGCCCGGCCCCAGGGGCTGGGGTACATCGAGGCGGAGGTGCTGGCGGAGAATCCCTTTCATCCTCTAGGCACGCGCATCACCGGGCACGAATTCCACTATTCGGCCTGCACCGAACCCAGCAACGCCGCAACCATGCCCGCCTTCGTCCTCAAGATGCTGCGCGGTCACGGCATGATGGATGGACAGGACGGCCTGCTTGCGGGCCGCACCTTTGCGGCGTATTCGCACATCCACGCCCTGGGCGCGCCGCACTGGGCGCCCGCGTTCGTGCGCGCGGCCCAGGCCTTCCGCCAGGGGCGCTAGGCGCGCCGCGCCCTGCCTGCGCATTGCCCTGGGCGGGCGCGTCTGCTAAAGCCGAATGCGTTGGCGCACGGCACGCCATTCTTTCCCATCACGAAAGCAATCCCACTCTCAATCACGCAACCGCACGCAACCACATGCAACCAAGGAGATTCGAAGATGCAGCGCTTTTTTCGCTTGATCCTGGCGACCGCCCTTGTGCTCGGCCTGTCCGCGCCCTGCCTGGCCCAGAGCGCCACGTCCGGCAAGGTCCTGGTGAAGCTTGAGACCACCCTGGGCGACATCGTGCTCGAACTCAACAAAGAGAAAGCCCCGGTGACCGTCGCCAACTTTCTTCGCTACGTGAAGAGTGGCCACTACGACGGCACCATCTTCCACCGCGTCATCAACGGCTTTATGATCCAGGGCGGCGGCTTCGACCTGAGCATGAAGGAGAAGCCCACGGGCAAGACCATCAAGAACGAGGCCGACAACGGGCTCAAGAACGAGCTGTACACCATCGCCATGGCGCGCACCTCGGACCCGCAGTCCGCCTCGGCCCAGTTCTTCATCAACGTGAAGAACAACCGTTCCTTGGACTTCCGCACCCGCAGCGACGAGGGCTGGGGCTACGCCGTGTTCGGCGAGGTGGTGGACGGCAAGCGCGTGGTGGACGCCATCAAGGGCGTGCAGACCGGACGCCGCGGCATGTTCGACGACGTGCCCTTGCAGCCCGTGGTCATCAAGAAGGCCAGCATCGTTTCGCAGTAGCGCAAACGTTTTCCGCACCCCTTGGGCGGCCTTTCGCAGTGGCGGAGGGCCGCCTTTTTTGCGCCCAGCGTCTGGAGGCTGGGCGTGGGCCGTCTGATGCCGACAGTCCGGCTCAGACAGTCCGGCTCAGACAGTCCGGCACAGGCAGACTGGGTCGGCAGTCTGGTTCGGACTGTCTGCTTCGGAGAGGCTGGCTCAAGCCGCCTGGAACGGTCCGCCGAACGGCTCGGCTGCCAGTTCGGCGGGCAGTTCGGCGGGCAGCACGCGGGAAAGTGTGACGGATCGCTGGCCCAGCGCGTCACCCGAAGATTTGGTGGCCCGTTTCCCGGACGCCTTCTCTGCGGCGCCCTCACGAGGCCTGTCCAGAATGTCGTTCATTGATTCGCGCAGGCGGCTTTCGGCTTCTTGCCGGGGCAGCGCGCGGCCGTGGCGCAGCAGGGTGTAGACCAGGGCCGCCGGACCGGCCGCCGGAACCGAGGCTGTGGCTGTTTTCAGGGGGGAGGGCAACGCGCGCGGGGACGAGGACGAGGGGTGGCTTTGTTTGTTTCGGAGTGGCAACGGGCTGGGGCAGCAATGTGAGCATGGCCGTGACCTCCTGTGACGAAAGGGGCGGAGCGGAACGCCCTGCCGAAAGCGACACTGCCCGTCTGGCGTGTCAGGAGGAAGACGCGGCTGTTACCGTTGCGCGGGCAATAAAAAAGCCCCGTCTTGCGGCGGGGCTTTTTGCTGCAAAGGGCGGATGGCTCAGGCGCCGCCGCTGGCGTTGTCCTGCACGGGCGGCACGCCGCAGGCGCGGGCGCGCTCGGCTTCCTCCGCGCGCAGGGCCCGGCGCAGCACCTTGCCCACCATGGTCTTGGGCAGGCTCTCGCGGAACTCCACGTGCCGGGGCACCTTGTAGCCGGCCAGCTTCTGCCGGCAAAAGGCGATGATCTCGGACTTGGTGGGCTTTTCGCCCGCCTTGGGCACCACGAAGACCTTGACCACCTCGCCGCGCGCATCACACGGAATGCCCACGGCCACGGCCTCCTGCACCTTGGGGTGCTGGTGCAGAATCTCGTCGATCTCGCGCGGGTAGATGTTGTAGCCCGCGCTGATGATGAGGTCTTTTTTGCGGTCGACGATGAAGAAGTAGCCCTCTTCGTCCATGTAGGCGATGTCGCCGGTGTAGAGCCAGCCGTTTCTGAGCACGTCGGCGGTCTCGTCCGGGCGGCCGTAATATCCGGCCATGACCTGCGGGCCGCGCACGGCCAGCTCGCCCAGCTTGCCCGGGGGCAAAGGCGGACCGCCCAGGTCCATGTCCACGATCTTGGCCTCGGTGCCGGGCACAGGCAGGCCGATGGCTCCGTGCTTGGCCTCGCCGTGCAGGGGGTTGATGTGCGTCACGGGCGAGGCTTCGGAAAGGCCGTAGCCTTCGCAGATGCGCGCGCCGGTCGCCTTGCGGAACTGGTCGAACCACTCCACGGGCATGGGGGCCGAGCCGGACACGCAGTAGCGGATGGACGAGAGGTCGTAGGAGCCGACGTTCTTTTGCTGCAAAAGCGAAATGTACACCGAGGGCGCGCCCGGGAACACCGTGGGCTTGTCCTTGTGGATGGTCTTCAGCACATCGCCGGGAACATAGCGCGGGAAGGGGATCTGCGTGGCGCCCACGGCGGTGCACAGGTTGAGCGAAACCGTGAGGCCGTAGATGTGGAAGTAGGGCAGCACGCCGAGGAAGGTCTCGCGGTCGGCGCCCATGCCGGGCAGCATGGCCGTGCACTGCTGCACGTTGGCGCAGAGGTTGGCGTGGGTGATCATGCAGCCCTTGGCCAGGCCCGTGGTGCCGCCGGTGTATTGCAGAAGCGCCAGGTCCTTTTGCGGAATGAGCCCCTCGGCCGTGTAGGTGGACATGCCGCCCATGAGCGCGCCCCAGGTGAACACGGTATGGCCGTCAAAGGGCACCTTGCGGTTGTGGCCGTCGCGCCAGGCGCGCAGCTTGTAGAGCATGTTCATGGGAAAGCGCAGGCTGTCGGCGATGCTGGTGACAAAAAACTTTTCGATGGGCAGTTGCGCGCGCAGGGGTTCAATCTTGTTCCACAGCAGGTCGATGGTGATGAGGAAACGCGCGCCGGAGTCGGAAAACTGGTGGACGATCTCCGTTTCCATGTACAGCGGGTTGGTGAAGACCACCGTGCCGCCCGCGCGCAGCACGCCCCAGTAAGCAATGATGGTTTGCGGGGTGTTGGGCAGCATGACGGCCACGCGGTCGCCGCGCTTGAGCCCGTGCTTGCGGAGGTTGGCGGCCAAAAGACCCGCAAGCTTGCGCAGTTTGGAGTAGGTGATGCTGGTGTTCTGGAACACGACGGCGGGCCTATCCGGCCAGCGGTCGGCGGCCTCGAAAAGCAGCTCATGCACAGGCTTCAGGGCAAGCTGTGGTGAATGTGGAACATTTTGGTCGTAATGCTTGAGCCAGGGGCGGTCAATCTCGGGCATGGTCCAACCTCGCGGGGCATTCGTGGGGCATGAAAGGCCGGGGGACTATAGTTTGGCGCACGAAAGGTGGCAAGGGGAAAACGTCCAGGGAAATATGTGCGTAAAAATGGCGCGGCACGACGTTCCGTCATATTTGTGGCGGTGATGATTTATTGCATCTATGAATGATTTGGCGTTTAAATTTCAGACTAAAGAACTTTTCCGATTACGCCGAAAATACGGTGGAAACGTTGACAGCCCATGTTTTCTGGGATTATATGAGACTTGATTGCACACAAGGTGTGAAGAAAATATCATTGACCAAGTGAACGATTCGGGGATGGTTTGCCCGTAATTTGCATAAAGTCACGCAGGATCTTGAGGCGGCAGTCGCTTCCGCCTTGCGGATGCGCGGCCACAAAAGATTTTTGGACCAGGCACCAACCACCGGGTGAATGAACATGCTGCTCGCAGACGGAAAATACATCAAGCCCAGCAAGGAAACCAGAGTGCTCGCCATTCTGGACTCCCTGTCGCAGGACTCGGCGCTGTCGCAGTTCGAATTGGGCCGTCGGCTCAAGCTCAGCGGCGCCATGGTCAACCAGTACCTCAAGCTGTTGCAGGAGAAGGACCTCATCGAGTTTCGCCCGGTGAACGGCAAAAGCTACCGCTACGTGCTCACCAGCGGTGGCGAAAAAAGCCGCCGCCAGATGTTCAGCGACTACTCGAGCGAGACCATCCGGCTGTATACCAACATCAAGGATTTCATTCTCTCCAAGCTGCGCAGCCTGGAGCTTCGCGGGAGCAAGAAGATCGCGCTTTTCGGCGCCTCCGAAACGTGCGAGGTCGTTCTTTCCGCCCTGCGCGACACCGCCTTTCAGGTGGTCGTCGTTGTGGATAACGACGTGGAGAAGCACGGCGCTTTGTTCCACGGCTATGTCATTTCGTCGCCCGTGGTGCTGGAACACGTGGATTGCCAGGCCGTGGTCATAACTTCATTTGGCCGCCAGGACGAAATTTTCCAGCAACTGCAGCCTGTCTCCGTCAGGAGAGGGCTCGAGACCGTGAGGTTGTGAGCATGGCGCACGTCACCTCCATTACGCTTCCCACCGGCCAGAGAATTGGCCAGGGGTGCCCCTGTTTCATCGTGGCCGAGGTGGGCAACAACCACCAGGGCGACATGGACCAGGCCCGACGCATGGTCGAGGAAGCGGCCAAGGCCGGAGTTCAGGCCGTCAAGTTCCAAAAGCGGCACATGGAGTCTTTGCTGACCCGCGCCGGACGCGAGGCCCCCTACACCGGGGCCAACAGCTTTGGACCTACCTACGGCGCGCACCGCATGGCGCTGGAGCTTTCCGCCGCGCAGATGGCCGAGCTGAAGGAGCTTTCCGAATCCCTGGGGCTGGTGTTCTTCGCCTCCGCCTGGGACGAGGTGAGCCTTGACGAGATGCTGGGCCTCGACATGCCGGTCATCAAGATCTGCTCCGCCGACGTGACCAATCTGCCCCTGGTGCGCAAGGTGGCCGAAAGCGGCCTGCCCGTCATCATGAGCACGGGCATGAGCAGCCTGGAGGAAGTGGACGCGGCCGTGGCCGTCATCCGCGCCCGCCACGACAAGCTCGTGCTGCTGCACTGCAATAGCTCCTACCCCTGCGCCGAGGAACAGATCGGCCTGCCGGTGATGGACGCCCTGCGCGAACGCTACAATCTTCCCGTGGGCTATTCCGGGCACGAGCGCGGCCTGGCCCCCAGCGTGGCCTCCGTGGCCCTGGGCGCCTGCGTTGTGGAGCGCCACTTCACACTGGACAAGAGCCAGGTGGGCACGGACCACAAGGCCAGCCTTGAGCCCGCGGAGCTGGCGCTGCTTGTGCGCATGATCCGCGAGGTGGAGTCCTGCATGATCCTGAAGGGCAAGAAGGTCTTCCCCGAGGAGCAGGCCGCGGCCAAGAAGCTGCGCAAGTGCATGGTCTTCTCGCGTGATTTGCCCGCCGGGCATGTGCTGACCTCCGCCGACCTGACCACCAGAAGCCCGCTGGACGGCATTTCGCCCGTGCACTGGGACGAGGTGCTGGGCGCAGCGCTCTTGCGCTCCGTGAAGCATGAGGAACCCTTGCAGTGGGAGTATTTCGCCCTTTCCGAGCCGCAGGCCCACGCAGCCTCGGCGGCTTCGCTCTCCACGCGCGGATAGGACGATAGGCTTTGCCGCTCCCGAAAGGGGGCTAGCCAGGCGGCCTGCGCTCGCGTATGAACCAGGAAAGGACGGTCGGGCATGAACCAGACGAACATCCTCCTGGAGAGCGGCACCAACGAACTGGAGATCATCGAGCTGTACCTCACGGAGGCCGGCGCCGATGGCCAGGGCGCGAATTCCTATTTCGGCGTCAACGTGGCCAAGGTGCTCGAGATCATCGAGTCGCCGCCGACCCTTGAGCCTTCTCCCTCGGCGGAGCATCCCAGCTATCTCGGGGTCATTCCCCTGCGCGACATGGTCCTGCCCGTGGTCGATCTGGCCGTGTGGCTGAACGTGGAGCGCGCGCCCAACAGCCACGAGCCCATCCTGGTGACGGAGTTCAACGGCGTGCGCACGGGCTTCCTCGTGTCCGGCGTGACCATGATCCACCGCGTGAGCTGGAGCGAGGTGGAGCCGCCCAGCCGCTATCTTTCCGATCTGCCGGGCAACTGCATCACCGGCACGGTCCGCCTGGACGACCACTTCGCGCTGCTGCTCGACCTGGAGCGCGCCCTGGTGGAGCTGAACGCCCTGGACGTGAAGGAGTCCGAACACGTGGACGTGCCCGAGGCCGAAACGCCCCTGCATGTGCTGCTGGTCGACGACTCCACCTCGGTGCGCTTTCTGCTCAAACGCAATTTCGAGAATGCCGGGTTCACGGTCGAGGCCAAAAACAACGGCGAGGACGCCTGGAACTTCCTCGTGGCCCTCAAGGCCGAGGCGGCAGAGCGCCAGGTGCCGGTGACGAGCCTGCTGGACGCCGTGATCTCCGACGTGGAGATGCCGCGCATGGACGGCTACACCCTGACCAAGCACGTGAAGAGCGACAAGGAGCTGGGCGTGCTGCCCGTGGTTCTGTTCTCCTCGCTCATCTCGCCCAATCTGCTGCACAAGGGCCAAAGCGTCGGCGCGGACGCGCAGATCACCAAGCCCGCCTTCGGCGGCCTGACCACCCAGGTGCGCGAAATGATTTTGAGCCGCCGGGCCGGTTAGGGGCTTGACCTTTTCCCGGACTTCGGCGTAAGCCTTTCAACAGTCAACAAACCCGCAACCTTCGAGCTGAACCGACATGAACCGCACCGCCGCCTGCTCCGCCCTGGCTCTAGCCGCCCTGGACGCCCGCGCCGCCCTGCGTTTCAACGTATTGGTCGTAGTAGGTGTCGTAGGCGACAACGCGTCGTAGCGGGCAGGTTTTTTCGTAGCGAACCCAAACCCCCGTCGGCGCAAGTCGGCGGGGGTTTTTCTTTCCGGCCATCTCAGGCGGAAACCAAGCCAAGCCGACAGCGTCCCGGGGCACCCACTTGGAGGTGTCTCATGCAGAGAACGACCATGACGGGCGCGGAACTCACCATTCGCCTGTTGGAGCGGCAGGGTATCACCATCATCCCCGGCATACCCGGCGGGGCCAACCTGCCCCTGTACGACGCCCTCTCCCACAGCACCGTCATCCGGCACGTGCTGGCCCGCCACGAGCAGGGCGCGGGCTTCATGGCCCAGGGCATGGCCCGCACCACGGGCAAGCCCGCCGTGTTCTTCGCCACCTCCGGTCCCGGCGCCACCAACACCCTCACCGCCATAGCCGACGCCAAGCTCGACTCCGTGCCGGTCATCTGCATCACCGGGCAGGTGCCCCGCGCCATGATCGGCACCGACGCCTTTCAGGAAGTGGACATCTACGGCATGTCCATTCCCGTGACCAAGCACAACTTCCTGGTGCACAGCGTGGAGGAGCTCCTGCGCGTCATCCCGGAGGCCTTCCGCATCGCCGCCTCGGGCCGGCCCGGCCCTGTGCTCATCGACATCCCCAAAGGACGTGCAGACCGGTCGCATCGACATTGCGGAATGGCCGGAGCCCGGCGCGGCCGACCCGGTGGAGGCCCCGGACCACGAGGCGCTGGCCCAGGCGGCGCGCATGCTGGCCCAGTCCAAACGCCCCATCCTCATGGCGGGCGGTGGCGTGGCAGCCTCCGGCGCCGGGGCCGTGGCCCGCACATTGGCCGAAGCCGCGCAGATGCCCGTGACCATGACGCTCCTGGGCCTTGGCATCGTGCCCGACGCGCACCCGCTGAACCTGGGGCTGCTCGGCATGCACGGAACCCGCGCGGCCAACATCCTCATGAGCGAGTGCGATCTGCTCCTGGTGGCGGGCGCGCGCCTGGACGACCGCGCCACGGGCCGCCTGGAGGAGTTCTGCCCCGAGGCCAAGCTCATCCATGTGGACATCGACCAGAGCGAGCTGGACAAGCTCAAGCAGACGCATCTGGCCATCACCGGCGACGTGGGCGAGACCCTGGCCGCGCTGCTGCCCATGCTGGCGGCTGGGGCGGAAGGGGCCGCCACCGCGGGCGAACGCGCCGCGTGGCTTGACCGCGTGGTCGCCTGCAAGGCCGAGAATCCGCAAGACCTGCCCGGCCTGGACGATCCGCTGACGCCCTACGGCCTGGTGCGCTGCACCGGCAACCTGCTTGGCGCGGGCGCCATCGTGGCCACGGACGTGGGCCAGCACCAGATGCGCGCCGCCCAGGCCTACCCGGACCTGGAGCCCAGGGCCTGGCTGACGTCCGGCGGGCTCGGCACCATGGGCTTCGGTCTGCCCACGGCCATCGGCGCGGCCCTGGCCAACCCGGCGCGGCCCGTGGTCTGCTTCACGGGCGACGGCTCGCTGCAGATGAACATTCAGGAGCTGGCCACGGCAGCGGAAACCGGGGCCAACGTCACCATCGTTCTGGCGGACAACGGCGGGCTCGGCCTGGTGCAGCAGCAGCAGGACCTGTTCTACAGCCGGCGCATCTTCGCCTCCGACTACCGGCACCGCGTGGATTTCATCAAGATCGCCGAAGGCTTCGGCGTGCGCGCCATCGACATCTCCGAGAGCAAGACGCCCATGGCGGACCTGGAGCGGGCCCTCCGGCGCGAAGGCCCCTGCCTGGTGCGCGTGCAGGTGCAGGCCCAGGACAACGTGTACCCCATGGTGCCCCCGGGCGCGGCCAATACGACCATGATCTGCGAGGACGCGCCAGAGGCCCAGTCCTTGAAGGGAGGAAAATCTCATGCCGCATAACAACGAAACGCCGCTCATGGCCTTGCGGCTCACCGTGAACAACCATCCCGGCGTCATGACCCATGTGTGCGGGCTGTTTGCCCGGCGCGCCTTCAACGTGGAGGGCATCATGGTGACTCCGCAGGAGGGGGGCGGCACCAGCCGCATCTGGCTCGTGGTGCACGCCGACGACCGCCTGGGGCAGATGATCCGCCAGGTGCGCAAGCTGAACGACGTGCTGGAGGTGCTGGCCTACGAGGCGGACGGCACCGCCCTGGCGCGCATGGACGCCTGCATGGCCGGGTGGGAGGCCGCTGGACCCTGCGCCGAGGTGGCGTAGCGACACGGACTTCGTCAGCCGGGCGATTGCATTCGCGCCGCTGGCGCAAAAAAACGGACGGGGGAGGCGTTCTCCCTCGTCCGCTTTTGCGTGGCGTTTGGCGATGAAATCTTCGCCAGCAGGCTGACTAGAAGCCGTGCTCCTTCAAGAAGTCCATGCTCAGCTTGGACGCGGGCTGCGCGTCCTCGGCAGCACCTTCGCCCTTCCAGGGCCTGAGCATGTTGCGCACGTATTTGCCGATCAGGTCCGTCTCCATGTTCACCTTTACGCCGGGCTTCCAACTGGCGATGGTCGTTTCCCGCTGGGTGGAGGGGATGATGTTCACGGAGAGGTGGTCCGCGCCGCAGTCGTTCACTGTCAGGCTGATGCCGTCCAAGGTGACGGAGCCTTTCCAGATGACGAAGGGGCCGTGCTCGGCCGGAAAGGTGAGGGTGTAGACGCGGCTTTCGCCCGCGGGCTTCACATCCGCCACCGTGGCCAGGCAGTCCACGTGGCCGCTCACCAGATGCCCGCCCAGGCGGTCGCCCAGGGCCAGGGCCCGCTCCAGGTTCACCACGCTGCCGGTCTTGAGGGCCCCCAGGTTGGTGAGCCGCAATGTTTCGCCGCTGGCGTAGGCCGTGTACCAGCCCGCGCCAAAGGTCTCCACCGTGAGGCAGGCCCCGTTGACGGCGATGGATTCGCCCTCGACGATATTCTGCAAGTCGAACAGGGCGCGGATCTTGAGCCGCGACTCGCCGCCCTTGGCCTCCACGGCCTCGATGCGACCCATGCCCTGGACAAGTCCCGTGAACATCAAGCTCTCCTTGGCTTGTAGGTGAGTTTCAAATCCTCCCCGCAGGAGGTGGTGTGCGCCAAGCGGAAGGGCAGGGCCTGGTCCATGCTCTGCACGGCCTCGCCCGCGAACAGGCTCTTGCCCTCGTCGTCGCCCAGCACGCGCGGCGCAAGATAGAGCACGAACTCGTCCACCAGATCCTGGCGGCACAGGCTCAAGGCCAGGTGGCCGCCGCCCTCGCACAGGGTCAGGTGGCAGCCCAGCTCCTCGCGCAGGCGCGCAAAGGCCGGGGCGAAGTTGAGCCCGTCGCCCGTGGGACCGGCCAGTTCCGGCAGGCCCCAGATGTGCGTGCCGCGCTCGCGCAGTTCGTCGGCCAGGGGCGTTTTGGCGGAGTATTCCGTGGTCCAGAACACGGCCTGCTGCGGCCGCTGGCGCAAAATATTGAAGGTGGAGTACGCCTTGGGCAGCTTGCCGGTGACGATGACCGCGTAGGGCTGGCGGAAGTCCGGCGGCAGCGGGGCGTCTTCCAGGCGGCAAGTGAGCAGTGGGTTGTCGCCGTAGAAAGTGTTGCCGCCCACGATGACGGCCTGGGACTGCGAGCGCAGGCGGTGCACGTCCTGCTGGGACTTGGGCCCGCTGACGGCCTGGGGGCGGCCGCCGCGCGCGGCGATCTTGCCGTCCAGGGTGCTGGCCATTTTGAGCACGTTGAAGGTGCGCCCGGTGGTCTTCCAGGTGATGAACTCGTCGATGAGATCGCGGCAGAGGGCTTCCTCGACGCCGACGGTGACTTCGATTCCTGCCGCGCGCAGGGTTTCCACGCCGCCGCCGGTCACGTCCTGGTTGGGGTCGCCGCAGCCCACAACGACGCGGGGCACCTTTGCTGCGAGGATGGCCTTGGTGCAGGGCGGGGTCTTGCCCTGGTGGTTGCAGGGCTCAAGGGTGACAAAAAGCGTGCATTCGGCCGGGTTCACGCCCTTGGCCTTGGCGTCGGCCAGGCATTCGACCTCCGCATGGGGGCCGCCGCAGACCTTGTGCCAGCCCTCGGCCACCACGCGGCCCTCCTTGACGAGCACAGCGCCCACGCAGGGGTTCGGGGCCGTGGCCCCGCGTCCGCGCAGGGCCAGCTCGGCCGCGCGGCGCATGAAGAGATCAAGAGGACCGGTAGTCTCCAGGCATATGGGCATAGTCCACCCCCGCTTCCTTGAGCATGGCGTTCGCCAGTTCGTCCGGGTATTGCTCCGCGTAATAAATGGCGCGCACCTGGCAGTTGATGAGCATTTTTGTGCAGATGAGACAGGGCTCTGTTGTGCAGTATATCTCTGCCCCGGCAAGGGAAAGGCCGTGCAGCGCGCACTGGATGATGACGTTCTGCTCGGCGTGCAGGCCCCGGCACAGCTCGTGCCGCTGGCCGGAGGGAATGCCCAGGCGCTCGCGGATGCAGCCCACCTCGCCGCAGTGGGGAACGTTGGTCGGGGTGCCGTTGTAGCCGGTGGCGATCATGCGCTTGTCGCGCACGGCCACGGCCCCGACACGGCGGCGTATGCAGGTGGAGCGTTCGGCCACGAGATGGGCGATGCGCATGAAATAGGTGGGCCAGGGGACGCGGTCGCTCATAGGGAGGCCTCCCGAAGCCTTTGGATAGGGCCGCCCGGACCTGGCTTCATTGCTGGTCCGGGCGGCCTTGGAAACGATTTACCAGGCGTAGAGCGGGAACTCGCGGGCGAAGTCCTCCACCTCGAGGCGGATCTCGTCGAGCACGGACTCGTTGTCCATGTTCTCCAGCGCGGCGGTGATGGCCTCGGCCACGGCCAGCATGTCTTCTTCGATCATGCCGCGGGTGGTGAGGGCCGGGGTGCCGATGCGGATGCCGGAGGTGATGGTGGGCGGCTTGGTGTCAAACGGGATGCCGTTCTTGTTCACGGTGATGCCCGCCTTGTCCAGCGCGATCTCCGCGTCCTTGCCGGTGATGTTCTTCTTGGTCAGGTCGAGCAGCATGAGGTGGTTGTCCGTGCCGCCGGAAACCAGGTCGAACCCGGCGTCCTTGAGGTAGCCGGCGAGCGCCCCGGCGTTCTGCACAACCTGCTCCTGGTACTGCTTGAAGCCCGGCTGCAGCGCTTCGCCGAAGGCCACGGCCTTGGCCGCGATGACGTGCATGAGCGGTCCGCCCTGGATGCCGGGGAAGATCTGCGAATTGAGCAGCTTGGTCTGGTCCTCGGAGGAGAGGATCATGCCGCCGCGGGGGCCGCGCAGGGTCTTGTGCGTGGTGGTGGTGGTGAAGTGCGCGTGCTCGATGCAGCTGGGGTGCAGCTCGGCGGCGATGAGGCCGGCGATGTGCGCCATGTCGACCATGAGCACCGCGCCCACTTCGTCGGCGATCTTGCGGAAGCGCGCGAAGTCGATGATGCGCGGATAGGCGCTGGCGCCCGCCACGATCATCTTGGGCTTGCATTCCTTGGCGGTCTTCTCCAGGGCCTCGTAGTCGATGGTCATGGTGTCCGGGGAGACGCCGTAGGAGACGATGTTGAACAGCTTGCCGGAGAAGTTCACCGGGCTGCCGTGGGTCAAGTGTCCGCCGTGGGCCAGGTTCATGCCGAGCACTGTGTCGCCGGGCTTGCACGCGGCGAAGTACACGGCCATGTTGGCCTGCGAGCCGGAGTGGGGCTGCACGTTGGCGTAGCCCGCGCCGAAGAGCTGCTTGGCGCGGTCGCGGGCGAGCTCTTCGACCTGGTCGACGAATTCGCAGCCGCCGTAGTAGCGCTTGCCGGGGTAGCCTTCGGCGTATTTGTGGGTGAGGACGCTGCCCATGGCCTGGCGCACCGCGGTGGAGGTGAAGTTCTCCGAGGCGATGAGTTCAAGTTTGCTGACTTGCCGGTCGATCTCGTTCGCGATGGAGGCGGCGATCTCCGGGTCCTGGATGAAGAGTTCTTCCATGATGCGTCCTCGTGTGCTGTATTGATGCCGGGGGGTACGGCGGCTGTGCCGTCCGCTAGTCCGTGAAACGCTTGAAGAGCATGCAGCCGTTGGTGCCGCCGAAGCCGAAGGAGTTCGACAGGGCGTACTCGGCCTGCTTTTTGCGCGGGCCATCGGCCACGTAGTCCAGGTCGCACTCCGGGTCCGGGGTGATCTGGTTCACGGTGCCGGGAATGATGCCGGTATGAAGCGCCAGGACGCTGAATACGGCCTCGACACCGCCAGCCGCACCCAGCAGGTGGCCCATTTGGCCCTTGTTGCTGCAAATGGCGATGTTCTTGGCATGCGCGCCGAACACCGTCTTGATGGCCCGGGTCTCGCCCAGGTCGCCCAGGTGGGTGGAGGTGGCGTGCGCGTTGATGTGGTCCACCTGGGTGGGGTCGATGCCCGCTTCTTCCAGGGCCTTCTGCATGGCGATGGCCGCGCCGGAGCCGTCCTCGGGCGGGGCGGCCATGTGGTAGGCGTCGCCGGAAGCGCCGGTTCCCACCACCTCGGCCAGGATGGTGGCGCCGCGCTTCTGCGCGTGCTCCAGGCTCTCCAGCAGCATGAGTCCGCACCCTTCGCCTATGACGAAACCGTCGCGGTCTTTATCGAAGGGGCGGGAGGCGTGCTCCGGGTCGTCGTTGCGGGTGGAAAGCGCCTTCATGGAGTTGAACCCGGCAAAGGCCAGGGGCGTGATGGTGCTCTCAGCGCCGCCGCAGATCATGACGTCGTTGCGGCCGAGCTTGATCTCGGAGAACGCGTAGCCAATGGCGTGGGTGCCGGAGGCGCAGGCCGTGGTGGTGCAGATGTTCGACCCGCGCGCGCCGTGCTCGATGGAGACCATGCCCGCCGCCATGTTGGCGATGATGGTGGGAATGAAAAATGGGCTGATGCGGCCGGGGCCGGAGTCCATGAGCTTCTGGTGCTGGTGCTCGATGCCCTCCAGCCCGCCCAGGCCCACGCCGATGATGACGCCAGCGCGGTGGGTTTCCTCCGGCGGAATGGCGTAGTTCGCCTGCTCCATGAGCATTTTAGAGGCGGCGACAGCGTATTGGACAAACTTTTCCATACGCCGCGCTGCCTTGGCGTTGATGTACTTGGTCGGATCAAATCCCTTGACCTCGCCGGCGATGGTGGTGTCAAAGCCGGTGGCGTCGAAGGTGGTGACGGTCGCAATGCCGGACTTGCCGGCAAGCAGGTTGTCCCAGCTCGACTCGAGATCGTTTCCAAGGGGGGTGATGGCGGCCAAAGCCGTAACGACAACCCTGTTCATGCAGCACTATCCGTTTTTGCGGGGGCAGCCCGTGCGGAGGAAAAGGCGGAGCGCCCCGCAGCCCGATGCAGGCAGGGCGCTCCGGATATCCAACGAAAGCAGGGCCTTTTGGCCGATGCTATTTGTGCTTCTCGATGTACTCAATGGCGTCCTTGACCTTGAGGATCTTCTGCGCGTCCTCGTCGTCGATCTCGATGTCAAAGGCTTCTTCCATGGCCATGATCAGCTCGGTCAGGTCCAGCGAATCGGCGCCAAGATCCTCGACAAAGGAGGCCTCGGGCTTCACTTCATCGGCGGAAACGCCCAACTGCTCCACGACGATGCCTTTAACTTTCTCGGCTACGGACATATTCCCTCCAAAAGGTGTTTTTGACGTGACGTTTCAGTTACATGTACATTCCGCCGTTGACGGCCAGAACCTGTCCGGTGACATAGCCGGCGCCCGGCCCCGCGAGAAACGAGACGGCGTTGGCGATGTCCTCGGGCGCGCCCAGGCGGCCAAGGGGAATGCTTTCAAGCATCTTTGACACAATGGCTTCCGGCAGAACCGCGGTCATGTCGGTCTGAATGAAGCCGGGGGTGACCGCGTTCACGGTGATGCCTCTGCCCGCCAGCTCGCGCGCGGCGCTCTTGGTGAGCCCGATGAGCCCGGCCTTGGCGGCGACGTAGTTGGCCTGGCCCGCGTTGCCCATCTGCCCCACGACCGAGGCGATGTTGATGATGCGGCCCGAGCGCTGCTTGACCATGATCTTGGAGGCCTCGCGCAGGCAGGCGAAGGCGCCCGTCAGGTTGACCTGGATGACCCGGTCCCAGTCCTCGTCCTTCATGCGGATGATGAGGCCGTCTTTGGTGATGCCGGCGTTGTTGACCAGCACCTCCAGGCTCACCTTGTCCTTGATCTCGTCGGTGAAAAATGCGGAGACGGCTTGGCGGTTGCTCGCGTCGAGGCAGAAGGCCTTGGCCTCGCCGCCGGCGTCGGTGATGGCGCTGACGGTCTTCTGGGCCTCCTCGGGCTTGCTCACATAGGTCACGTAGACCTCGAAGCCGTCCTTGGCCAGCTTTTCCGCGCAGGCTCTGCCGATGCCGCGCGAACCGCCGGTCACCAGTGCAACCTTGGGCAAATCGCTCATGTGGTCCCTCTCTTCCGGCTGGTTTGCCGCCGGTGTGCTACGCGCCTGATATCCGAAATTCCGCCGGACTGCAAACCCGCACTTGGGCTTTTAGAATCTGATCAGGGCCGAGCCCCAGGTGAAGCCGCCACCGAAGGTTCCCAGAAGGACAAGATTCCCCGGCTTGATGACGCCCTCGGCGTGGGCCTCGGAAAGGGCCAGGGGCACGGAGGCGGCGGAGGTGTTGCCGTACTTCTGCAGGTTGGTGAAGACCTTTTCCTCGGGCATGCCAAGGCGTTTGCCCACGGCATCCACAATGCGCAGATTGGCCTGATGCGGGATGAACACGTCCACGTCGGCGCAGGTGTAGCCGTGGCGGGTCATCAATTCCTCGCACACGCCGCTCATGGCGCGCACCGCGTGCTTGTAAACCTCGCGGCCGTTCATCTCCACAAAGAAATCGCGGCGCACAACATCGCCCAGCTTGTAGGGGGTGCCCGAGCCGCCGCCCTTGATGGTCAAGAGGTCGCCCATGGCCCCGTCGGAGGCCACGAGCACGTCCTGCACGCGGCCTCCCTTGAGCTCCGGGGAATCGGCCGTGACCACGATGGCTCCTGCGCCGTCGCCGAAGAGTATGCAGGTGCTGCGGTCGGTGTAGTCCACGCGGGAGGAGACGATGTCGCACGCGGCCACCAGGATTTTGGCCTCCGGGTGCAGGGCCACCAGGGCGCGGGCGGTCTCCAGGGCGTACAGGAAGCCGGAGCATGCGGCGGAAAGATCCAGGGACATGCGTCCGGAAATGCCCAGCCGGTGCGAAAGCATGCACGCGGCCGAGGGGATGACCGCATCGGCGGAGAAGGTGGCCACTAGCACATGGGTCAGCTCGGCCGCTTCCATGCCCGCGCTTTCAAGCGCCTTCAACGAAGCGCCATGGCACAGGTCCACGCAGGTTTCGCCGTTCAGGGCCACGTGGCGCTCGCGGATGCCCGTGCGCGAGATGATCCACTCGTCGTTGGTCTCGACCATGCGCTCGAAGTCGGCGTTGGTGAGCTTGGTGTCCGGCACGCAGTGGCCCATTCCGCGGATGATGCAGGATGTGTTCATTGGCACGCTCATAATATGGTGGGCTAGTGTCGGCGTAAGCCAACGGGTTGGTGGTGCGTCCGGGGATCAGGCCGGCGCGCTCATCTCTTCTGGAGCCTTGTGCCGGCTGAACTGTCCGAGCTCCTTGTGGGCGGTCAGTTCCTCGGCCAGATGCTCATGGGCCTTTTTGTCCACATAGGTCGCGGCCATGCGGATGGCGTTGGTCACGGCCTTCTGATTGCTGGCGCCGTGGCACACGATGAGGATGCTCTTGAGGCCCAGAAGCGGCGCTCCGCCGTACTCGGCGTAGTCCATCATGCGGGCGAAGTTCTTGAGCGATCCCATGGAAAGGGCCGCGCCCATGCGCGAGAGCATGTGGCGCTTGAGTTCGCGCTTCAGCACCCGGCCAAAGGATCTGGCGAGGCCTTCGGACAGCTTGAGGCAGATGTTGCCCACAAAGCCGTCGCACACGGCAACGTCGAGGTCGCCGGTGAAAACATCGCGGCCTTCCACGTTGCCCACGAAGTTGAGGGACGTCTGCTTCAGGAGGTCGAAGGCCTCCTTCACCATGACGTTGCCCTTGCCCTCTTCCTCGCCGATGGACAGCAGGCCCACGCGCGGCCGCTCCACCCCAAGCACGTCGCGGGCGAGCACATCGCCCATGATGCCGAACTGGGCCAGGTGGAAGGGCTTCGAGTCCACGTTGGCACCCACGTCGATGAGCACCACGGGATTCTTTTCCGTGGGCAGAATGCTGGCCAGGGCCGGGCGCTCCACGCCTTTGATGCGGCCCAGCACGAACATGCCGCAAGCCACGGAGGCTCCGGAATTGCCCGCGCTGACCACGCCGTCGGCCAAGTCGTCCTTCACCAGCTGGCAGGCCACCTGGATGGACGAGTCCTTCTTGCGGCGCAGGGCCTCGGAGGGTTTTTCGTCCATGTCAACCACCTGGGAAGCGTGGTGGATGGTGATGGGCAGGGCGTCCGCTCCCTCGTGCCGGGCAAGCTCCGCGCGCAAAACGTCCGCATCACCCACGAGAGTGATGTGGACGCCTTCGCGGGCGACCTGCACGGCTGCAGGAACGTTGACCCGGGGGCCGATGTCGCCGCCCATGGCGTCAACGGCGATGCGGGTCGGTTTATCAGGCATTCGCGGGGGTCAGGGCCTGACGGTCTTTGTAGTTGCCGCAGGCGGAGCAGGCGCAATGCGAAAGCACGGGCTCGCCGCACTTGCACAGCACTACATTGGGGGTGGAGACGTGGTCGTGGGAACGGCGCATGTTCTTGCGGGACTTGGAGGTCTTCTTCTTCGGTAAGGCCATGATGGCTCTCCTTAAGGTTCTAGTAAACACGCCGGGCGCGAAAACCCGGCCGCATTCTGGTTATTGTAACTTCAAGTTGCGCAGGACCGCAAGCCTTGGATCGCCCTTATCCTCGACGCAGGCGCAGGAGCCTTGGTTCCTGTTGATGCCGCACGTGGGGCACAGACCCTTGCAATCCTCGGCGCAGAGCGGTTTTTCCGGCAGGGCCAGCAGAAACTGCTCCCACAGAAAACCCGCGGCGTCGAATTCCGCCACGCCCTTGACCACGCGGACGCGGCTGGCGTCCTCCAGTTCGTCCTCGGCCACGCCGGGTTCCTCGAAGCTGTCGAAGTCGCCCTTGAGGGCGAGCTCGAATTCCTCGGCGCAACGGCCGCAGGGCTGGATGACCGAACCGGCGAAGCTGCCGGTCACGAGAAACCCGTCATCCTGAGGGGTTATGCGCATTGACGCCGCAAATGGCGTGCCCACTTTGCCGGGCACGTCAAACTCTTTCATGGGCCCTGTCCATATGGACTGGTCCGTGAATGAAAATTCCCGGCCTTCCGCCGGGATGTCCTGTAGAGAAATCCAGAGTTCGGTCATGCTGCCTCGCAGGCCGCATCTCTATACGGGCGGCTTTTTGTTTGTCAAGAAAAAAGCTCTTGCCTTTTTCTGTCCCCGGAGCTACAAGTCCTCTTCCTTGACGCCGGGAGCCCGGCATCGAGTTGAAGCGCGGCGTTGGCCGTGTCCGCATAAAGATAATGTTTCAGGAGGTTTCCCATGTCCAAGACGTGCGATATCTGCGGCAAGCACCCCAGCTCCGGTAACAACGTGAGCCACGCCAACAACCGCACCCGGCGTCGTTTTCTGCCCAACCTGCAGCGCGTCAAGACCGTTCTGGCCTCTGGCGAAGTGCGCTACATCCACGCCTGCACCCGTTGCATCCGCAGCGGCTCCGTGGTGAAGCCCGCCGTCCGCCCTGCGGTTGTCGCGGCCTAACACCGCCCACAGCCATTGACGAAACGAGAAAGCCCCGGCTTGCCGGGGCTTTTTTCGTGCGCTCTTTTTAGGCCTCCTGTCAAGGACGCCCTTTTCATCAGCATTCCTGAAGGTCCGCTTCAGCCATTGCCATTGGACCGCGGCCGCGAGTTCTGGCAAAGCTGTGTTGCGCGGCCGGGAACTCCCGGCCCAAGACCTCTTTCAGGAGTTAGCTCATGTCCAGCCGTGAATATTTCGCCAAGGTTGCGGAGGAGTGGGACGCGCTGCGTTCCGGCTTCTTTTCCGAGTCCGTGCGCGAGAAGGCCCTGGCCCTGGCCGGCATCGGCGCGGAGAACGGCCCGGGGCTGACCGCCGCCGATCTGGGGGCCGGCGCGGGCTTCGTCACCCAGGCCCTGCTTGCGGCCGGGCTCGCCGTCTTCGCCGTGGACCGGTCCGCGGAGATGCTGGCCGAGTTGCGCAAGCGCTTCGGCGCTGCCGGGCGTCTCACCACCCTTGAGGGCGAGGCCGGGCGTCTGCCCCTGCCGGACGCATCCGTTGATTTTGTCTTCGCCAACATGTTTCTGCACCACGTGGACGACCCGCAAGGGGCCATCGTCGAGATGGCGCGCATCCTGCGTCCGGGCGGCCACCTCGTCATCACCGATCTGGACAGCCACACCCACGGATTTCTGCTTGCCGAGCACCACGACCGCTGGCCGGGGTTTGCCCGCACCGATGTCTCGGCCTGGCTGCGGCGCGCCGGGCTTGCGGATGCGGCCGTGGACTGCTGCGGCGAGAATTGCTGCGCGGATGCGTGCGACGGTTCGGACTCGGCGCGCATCTCCATCTTTGCGGCCAGCGCCAAGAGGCCTGTGCTGGGCGTGCGCCTGGCAGACGCGGATCCCGATGCCGTGGCCGGATATGCGCGGGAGCTTTGGAGCAACGCCAGGCCGCTGCTCTGCGCGGAGTCCGTGCTTTCGGCCGTGGCGCGGGGCCTGGGCGTGCGTTCGCCGCTCATTCCGCGCATGGCCACGGGCTTTTGCAGCGGGCTTTCGCGCTGCTGCGGGCCCTGCGGCGCCTTCTCCGCCGGGGTCATGGCCCTTGGGATGGCCCTGGGGCGCGACTCCGGCCGGGACGATCTTGACGAGACCTACGGCCCGGTGCAGGAATTCCGCGAGTTCTTTCTGGAGCGGTACGGCGCGCTGGAGTGCCGCACCCTCACCGGACATGACCTCGGCACGCATGAAGGCCACATGGCCTACCGCGAGGCCGGGCTCAAGACGACCCTTTGCGCGCCCTTGCTGGAAGCAGCCGCGGCGCAGGTCATACGGATTTTAAAGGAGCAGCAGCGGTGAACGAGATTCTCAACTTTCCCGCATTCTTGCTGGCCGCCCTGGCCTTGTGCGCCATGCCCGGCCCGGACTGCATGTATGTGATAGGGCGCACCATGGCCCAGGGGCGCCGCGCGGGCGTGGTCAGCGCCCTGGGCATAACCGCCGGGGCGAGCGTGCATGTGCTGGCCGCTGCGCTGGGGCTCTCGGCCTTTCTGGCTGCCTCGGCCGAGGCCTTTCTCGTGCTCAAGTACATCGGCGCGGCGTACCTGATCTATCTTGGCGTGCAGAGCTTCCGCAACACGGGCAGCCTTGCGGCCACGGCGGCCCGCACCGTGGTGAAGCGTCAGGACCGCACGCTGTTTCTGCAAGGCGTGCTCACGGACGTGCTGAACCCCAAAGTGGCGCTGTTCTTCCTGGCTTTTTTGCCGCAGTTCATTTCACCGCAGGCCCACGACAAGGTCGGCGCGTTCCTCGGCCTCGGGGCCATCGTGCTCGTCATGGGGCTGCTGTGGGATGTGGGGCTGGCCTTTTGCGCCGGGCGCATCATGCGGCGGCTGCGCGGGCGCTCCTCGGTCGAGGGCGCGGCCCA
>Ga0183099_1000694_pt1 | contig 22576 bp, 20 predicted proteins | sample Biomet1_FD_127788 | JGI IMG/M metagenome (GOLD analysis project Ga0183099, IMG submission 127788) | Microbial communities from bioreactor (seeded with anoxic lake sediment) at LBNL, California, USA - Biofuel metagenome 1 | ecosystem: Engineered > Bioreactor > Anaerobic > Unclassified ...
GCCATTTTGCTCCAAGTTCGATCAATGGCTGCGCCTTAACTGCCGTCCTTGTATACACAAAAAGCTCATAGCCGGCCTGCATCAAATATCGATAACCGCAGGCACCCGCTTTAATCGCAGCTAATATGCCATTTCCGCCAAGATATATCGCTTCGACATCAGCAGGATACCCCACCATAGAAATTACAACATCCACTTCAGCAGCCAATGTTTTAGGAGAATCCTGCCATTTTGCTCCAAGTTCGATCAATGGCTGCGCCTTAACTGCCGTCCTTGTATACACAAAAAGCTCATAGCCGGCCTGCATCAAATTGACTGCCATGCTCTTGCCCATGACCCCCGTTCCAATAAACCCAATCTTCACTTTTTTCATAAAAACATCTCCTCACTTATTATTTATCATTTTTTCATAAATAACGCCGCCGCGCCATATACGCCGGCTTCGCTTTTCAAAGCGGAAGGAACCACTTTCACGTGTTCAGCCACAGTTGGCAAACATTTCTCTTTAAGGGCCGCTTCCACCACACGCCATACTCGATCACCTGCCTGTGACATACCGCCACCGATCACTATAATGTCAGGGTCCAATAATGCCGCAGCAACTGACACACAAGTTCCGAGATCTTCCAACGCCTGTTTAACAATCGCTTCCGACAAGCGATCGCCCGCTGCTGCAGCCATAAAGACCGCTTCTGCCGTTATCTTTTGTCCTTTTAATGCCGTCATTTCACCACAAGCGATCTTTTCTTTGGCAATCCTTGCCAAAGCACTGCCCGAAGCGTACAGTTCAGCACAACCACGATTGCCACAACCACACGCAAGACCATCTTTCTTTATTGTTATATGCCCCAATTCAAAGGCACTGCCAGTACTGCCCGTGTACAATGCACCATTTATCACCGCTCCAGCTCCAATTCCAGTTGAAGCTGTAACAAAAAGCATCGTATTGCTGCCTTGTCCACTGCCAAATTTATATTCAGCCCAAGCGGCCGCAGCGGCATCGTTTTCTAAAATAATCGGCAACGCATAACGTGCTTTCAATATCTCGACAAAGGGATATTTCCGCAAAGGAAGATTTGCCGCATACACCAAAACCCCAGTGGCTTGTTCAACAGCTCCCGGGACTCCGACCCCAATACCGATGACATCCATCTTTTTTTCTTGTGCTTTTTCTATGATTTGATCGATCAACAAAAAAAGCTGTTTTTCCACCGTATCTCGCCCTGCTTCTGCCTTTGTCGGTACTAACGCGGCTGCCAGCTTTTCCCCGGAAGCGTCCAGCAGGATTCCACTGATTTTTGTTCCACCAAGATCTACACCTATGTACCCTTTCATTTCATCACCTCTAAAACTGCTGCCATTTTGCGAATCATTCATATTTCCCACTAAAAAAAGCTCCCGACACCAACTGGGCGCGGGAGCTCAGGAATAATAGTTCCTATTTAATCATCTTGAGTTTTTATTTATCGACTAAAGTGAGAATACTGGATTTAGGCATAGCCCCTACAGCACTGGTCTTTAATTTCCCACCATCAAATATCAAAAGAGTTGGAATGCTCATCACAGAAAACTGTGATGCAAGTTCCGGCTGTTCATCCACATTGATCTTCCCAACTTTTAGTGTTCCTTTTCTTTCTGCTGCTATTTCATCGATAACTGGTGCAACCATTTTGCATGGACCGCACCAAGATGCCCAAAAATCAAGCAGTACAGGTTCTTTTGCCTGTAAGACTTCTTCGTCAAAATTCTCTTTGGTAATTGTCATTACTGCCATATGTTTACCAACCTCCTCTATACAAGCTGCTACAAAAAAGCATCTCATTACTTATTATTCATCGGCCTTTACATAAATCCCTTCAAAAGCTCGAATTTTCTTTCTCGTCTGCCAAAGAAAAACAACTGTATCATTTGCTTTCCTCTGTTTTCAAGTTTGCCAGCACTTTGTATATCAATTGACATAAAAGCGAGGCTTCATCTGTAGAAATCGCTAGGCAAGAAGCCATTTGAGCTGGAATCTGCGCTGCTTTTTCTCGCATTTTGTCTCCAGCGGAAGTAATTGCTACGACCAATATACGTTCGTCCGCCTCAAGTCTTTCCCGACACAAAAGATTTTTTTCTTCCATTTTTTTAAGGAGCGGTGTCAAGGTGCCTGAATCCAGATGTAAATATTGGCCAATCTCTTTCGCCGTGATTTTCTTTTCTGACCAAAGAAGCAGCATGACTAAATACTGCGTATAGGTCAAACCAATTTTCCGTAAAAAAGGTCGATAGGCTTTAATGATTTCTCTAGAGCAGGCATATAAAGGAAAACACACTTGATTTTCGAGCTTCAAAGGATCCGATTTCATGATAATAAGCGTTCAATATCTCCCGCCATTTGAGATGGCAACGTTGTCGGTTCAAATCTGCCCACAACTTCGCCATTGCGGTCAACGAGGAATTTAGTGAAATTCCATTTTATTGAATCGCCCTCTAAGTACTCCGGAAAATTTTCTTTCAATGCTGCTGTCAGCTTTTCGGCAATCGGATGTGCTTTATCAAAGCCTTCGAATTTCATCTTGCCGGTAAGATACTTAAACAGCGGCTGCGCATCATCCCCGCGGACATCTCCTTTGGCAAAAAGCGGGAAAGTCACGCCGAAATTGACTTTGCAGAATGTATGGACTTCTTCGTTTGAACCTGGTTCTTGTTCGGCAAATTGATTGCTTGGAAAGCCTAGGATTTCAAGACCTTGTTCTTTATATTTTACATATAAGGCTTGCAGCTCTTCATACTGCGGTGTAAAACCACATTTGCTCGCGGTATTTACAATCAATACCACTTTTCCTTTGTAGTCTGCCAAGGATTTTTCTTCATCCCGAATTGTTTTTACCTTAAAATCATAAATTGACATGTTTTTTCCTCCATTATATTATATATTTTTTCAAATTATTTTATCCCAATCAAAGCATCCAACTTTTCCTTGTCAAAACTAAGCACGTAATTTTTCCCATCAACAGTAGTAACTGGAACCGTTAAATCACCAGATATCTTATAAAGCTCATCTCTGGCTGCATCATCAGCTTCTACATCAATATCTTCGTAATCGACCCCCTTTGCCTTCAAATATTTTTTGACCTTGTGGCACCATGGGCAATCTGGAATAGAATAGACTTTTACCATTTTAATGTTCCTCCTTCATTTTCTGAATGTATTGTTCTGCCAATAATGCTGCGACCGTACCATCAGCTGCAGCTGTCGTCAATTGGCGAATCAGTTTTGTCCTTACGTCGCCTGCGGCAAAGACCCCTGCGACATTTGTGCGGCAATCTTCACCCGCAATAATCCTTTTATCGGCGTCAAAATCAATATCAGCCGCAAAAATTTGGGTATTAGGCACAACCCCAATATTTACAAAGAGCGCAGCTGCAGGCAGATTTGTCTGCTCACCAGTCGTTTTATCTTGAAGAACAATATTTTCAAGAACCTCTTGCCCTTCAAGCTTTACGATATCTTGATTCAAAATAATCTTAGCAGCTGAATTTTTTTGTAACTTTTCTTGTGAAATCAAATCTGCTCGAAGGTTTGGTGAACGATTGATCAAATACAACTTTTTTGCATATTTGGCCAAGAAATTAGCTGCATCCACGCCGGCATTGCCGCCCCCAACTACTGCGATATCCTTGTTTTGATACATATGCCCATCGCAAAGCTCACAATAGTGGATTCCCTTCCCCGTATATTTAGGAACTTCTGGCAGCGTAAGCTTGCGTCGCATCATGCCAGTAGCTATGATCACTGCCTTTGGATGATATATATAGGAAGTCGTTTCTACTGTTTTTTCTTCATCGGTCAAATGCACCCGTTCAATTGAATCGAATTCATCAATGACGGCACCGAAATACTCTGCTTGCTGCTGTATCTTTTCTACCAAATCGCTGCCTTTTATCGAAGCAAATCCAGGATAATTTTCTATGCCATGCGTGTTAATGATCTGACCGCCGATGAGGTCACTTTCCAAAACCAGCGTATCAAGATTCATCCTACCTGCATATAAAGCCGCCGTAAGTCCGGCAATTCCGCCGCCAACAATAATGAGGTCGGGGGATTTGATGACTTTCTCCATATTTGCACCACCTTCATATTATCAAACAATTAATTGTGTATGATTTAATTGTGCTCAATCTTTATAACTACAGTATATTCACCTATCGTTTATTTGTCAATAATAATTATTAAATAAAACAAATTCCTCAAAATGGATTATTCCTACAATTTAACAAATTCACGAACAAGCCCTTATCCTCTTTCATTATTCTTCGTTTTCCTTTGTTTTCCATCTATTTTGTTGATTTCAAAGGTTTTTCGGCGTATAATGAAGTTATATCATAAAATTATTACGAGGTGAACCACTATGTTAGGAATTGAACGCCGACAAAAAATCATGGAAGAATTGATGCAAAATCGCAAAGTATATGTAGGCGAACTAAGCAAAACCTTTGATGTCACAGAGGAAACCATTCGCCGCGATCTTGAAAAACTCGAAAAAATGGATTTTTTAAACAGAAGCTACGGCGGAGCCGTTCTCAAAGAACATACGAGCGAAGATCTCTCTTTTATAAAACGAACCTCGATAAACAATGCAGACAAGGAATGCATTGCACAAAAAGCAGAACCGCTGCTCAACGACGGAGACACCCTTATGGTCGATGCCAGCACCACATGTCTGGCTCTTTTGCAGCACTTACAGCAGAAAAAGAATTTGACCATCATCACCAATTCCATTCGTTTAGTCAATGAATTCGTCGATTCTCCCTTCACTATCATTTCGACCGGAGGAACACTACGAGCTCACTCTTACGCACTTACAGGTCCATCTGCCTGCGTTACGCTTCAAAATTATTATGTTGATTTGGCAATCATCAGCTGCAAAGGAATCGATCGCGAAAAAGGCATCATGGAATCAAATGAACCCGAAAGCATTATTAAACAGCAAATGATTGCCCAGGCACGAAAAAGAATACTGTTGATCGATCATTCAAAATTTGATAAAACTGCCTTTAAGAAAACCAGCGATTTTTCTAACATCGACTTCGTCGTTACGGACCAAGTTCCTGCTGAAAGCTGGATCAATTTCTTTGCTAAACAACAAATCAAATTGATTTATTGATCTTCACACAAAAAAGAACGCCGCACTGAATCATTTTCAGTACGGCGTTTTTCTTTATCCTTGACAGATTTTATGTGGATTTAATATATTATTCGGATCGAATGCATGTTTTATCCCCTGCATCAAACTAAAGATCTCTGGCTGGACTGCTTCTTGAAGATATTGTTTTTTAGCAAAACCGATACCATGCTCGCCCGATACTTGACCATTTAGTTCTCTAGCTTTTTCATACATCTTTTCCATCGTCTGTGACAAACGAACTTCCCAGACCTCATCGCTGAGATCATCTTTTAAGATATAAGCATGAAGATTGCCATCGCCAGCATGTCCAAAGCTCTTGATACGAACACCTGCCGTTTCTTGCAGTGCATGGGTGAATTCGACAAACTCATTGACAGAGCTTCTTGGTACAACAATATCAACTTCATCCATATAAGTCGTCGAGCCTTTGATTGCTTCCAAAAAGGCGCCTCGCGCCTGCCAGATTGAATCATTTCTCTCTTGCGTATCAGCAATCAAGATATCCAAGGCCCCTTGTTCCAGGCAGATTTTAGCAACACTGTCATAGGCATCTTCTATTTCTTCTGTCGAATTTCCATCAAATTTAAGTAAAAGATAAGCATCTGCTTGATTATCCGGGAATTTTTTTCCAAGATATTCTTCCGAATCCATAATGACTTCTCGTTCCATAAACTCAATAGCCGTCGGAATTGCTCTTGATTTTACAATCAATGGTACTGTTCCGATTGCCTGTTTCAAATTAGGGAATGGAATCAATAGGCTTATCGCTTTTTTGGGCAATGGCAATAACTTCAATACAGCTTTTGTAACAATCCCCAAGGTTCCTTCCGAACCGACGAGCAAGTCCTTCAAATCATAACCAGAACTATTCTTGACGATTTTACCGCCCAAGTCAACAATCTCACCGCTTGGTAAAACAACTTCGAGCCCACGGACAAAATCACGCGTTACACCATATTTAACAGCTCGCATCCCTCCGGCATTCGTGCTGATGTTGCCACCGATAGTCGCTGATTTTTCACCTGGATCCGGTGGATAAAACAACCCTTTTTCTTCAACATATTGTGCCAGTTCCATCAATAAAACGCCTGGCTCTAAAGTCAAGGTAAGATTTTCTTCATCAATCTCTAAAAAATGATTCATCAATGTCGTGTCGATCATAATTCCATGTTCCATCGCAACCGAGGCTCCAACCAAGCCTGTGCCTGCACCACGCGGTGTTACTGCAATCGTGTGTTGATTGGCATACTGCAAAATCTTCGATACCTCTTGCGCAGATTCCACCCTTACGACGACTTCGGGATATGAACGAGTCCCGCTCAATTCATCGTGGCTGAATTCTTCGTTGATTTGATCTCCTAGAAGAACTCTTTCATCATTTTGAATAATGGATTGAATAAATGCGATATCTTTTTCATCTAATTGTTTGTAAGTCATGCCGATATCCCCCTGACAGCTTTGATTTTTTCGATCATCTTTGGAATGATTTCATAAATATCGCCAACTAGACCATAGTTAGCTACCTGGAAAATCATCGCTTTAGGGTCTTTATTGATTGAAATAATGACATCTGAATGATTCATTCCGGCAACAAATTGTATTGCCCCAGCAACCCCGCAGGTAATAATGAGCTTCGGTCTCACCGTTCTGCCGCTGAGCCCTACTTGATGCTTGGCATCCATCCAGCCTGCTTCAATGACCGGCCGAGTAGCAGCTACCTGGCCACCAAGAAGCCCTGCAAGTTCTTTGAGCATAGCCAAATCATCCGCTTTTTTTATGCCGCGTCCAGCTACGACCAGCACTTCTGCTGAATCAATTGTTTCTTCTAATTTTTTAGCCGCGACGCTAAGGACTTCTACATGGCATTGCAATTTTTCATCTTCGATCTCACAGGAGATGACCTCACCGGCTTCTTCCGCCTGGCGGGCCGGAGCCTGCATTACTTTATAACGAACCGTAGCCATTTGCGGTCTTGTATTCGGGGTTAGGATCTGTGCCATGATATTGCCGCCAAAGGCTGGACGTATCTGTACTAAATCGGTATTTTCATTGATATCAAGGACTGTACAGTCTGCAGTTAAACCGGTGCGAAAACGAGCCGCTGTTCTCGGTGCTAACTGACGACCAACAGTTGTCGCACCAACCAAAATCGCTGTCGGTTTTACCTTTTTCACAAAATCTTCAAAAGCTGCGGTATATGATTCGATTTTAAAATACTTCAACGCCGGTTTATCATATACATAAACTCTATCTACGCCATAATGGAGGAGTTCTCGACTTGCCTCCTTAATGTTTTCACCAATAAATACAGCATATACAGGCTGGCTTATTTTATCTGCCAGCTCACGCGCTTTTCCCAAAAGTTCATAGGTAACCGGATGAATTACTCCAGCTACATGGTCAACATAAACTGCGATGCCGCGCCATTGACTCTTATCGATTGCCTGAACCGCTTCTTCTACATATTCTACTGCCCCCTGCGGTCCTTTTTTGACACACAGACGACACATCTTACAGGCAGCATTGATCTCTAAGGCACCATTTTTTTCTTCCATTGCCCCAAATGGACAAATCTTTATAAGAGCCTGCAAGTCCCCGATTTTTTCCTGATGAATTACAAGTTTTGCCATGCTGAAATCCTCCCCAAATAAGTTTGATGATCAAATACTGCTTTAATTATTGAATAAACTTCAATTCATTGATTTTATCAAATAACCGATCGGTCAAAGCTGCTGACGGCTCGTTCCAAAGTTCTCTTTTTTTATCCGATACTGGAGGGAATATTCGCTGTACCTGTGTCGGGGAACCACTTAATCCGTATTTTTTTTCATCTTTATCTTCAAAATCGGCTAAAGAATACGTTTGTATAGCTCTATCTTTAGTCGCTTTCTTCTTTAGGTATGAAGGTAATCGCGGAGAAAAAATATCCTTTTCTACCGTAAGTAAGCAAGGATACTCGACCTTTAGTGTCTCCAGATCATGTGGCATATCCATGACAACACTCACATCTGCATCGCCCACTTCGACGAATTTAACCACATTGCATACACTTGGTATGCTCAGATATTCCGCTATTTCCGGTCCAACCTGTGCTGTATCTCCATCGGTTGTCTGCTTACCACATAAAATCAAATCAAAATCGCCAAATTTTTTAATTCCCTGAGAGAGCGTGTAGCTTGTTGCGAGAACATCCGCACCACCGAATTTACGATCCGAAATCAAGGCACCTTCATCTGCGCCCATTGCGTAAGCTTCTTGAATAATTGCCTGAGCCTGCGGCGGTCCCATGGTTATGACACTTACCTTCCCGCCTCGAGTCTCTTTAATTTGCAACGCAGTTTCTAAAGCATAAAGATCATATGGATTCATCTTGCTGTCTACACCTTTTCGGTCCAAAACGCCTGTAACCGGATCGATTTTCACCTCATTCGTTCCCGGAACTTGCTTGATACAAACCAAAATATTCATATGATATCTCCTCTCTACTATTCATTGTGATTATTGCATAGTGTTTTAAAAATAATACGCATTTATTATTTTTAAGATTCTATATATTCTATATATTCTTACTTATTTAAGATATACAGAACTCATTGGTATGACCAATTCGTTGACTAAATTATAAATCTGATATAAAACAATGTCAATAAATAATTCACATATAAATCATGTGAATTATTTACCATATTTATAGCTTGTGAATTATTTACCAAACCATGTTTAAAGATTTGTAAATAATCTGAATTATTCCCCGGCAATTTTTTTATTTTTATTTTCTTTTCACTCATAAAAAAATCAGATAATACAATAACAATCAGCTATGACAGAAAATTTAATTTATAGTTTACGATTGATTGTTGTTAAAATCAGTCCTTTATAATAAAAAACAAGCTTAATCAATATCAATAAATTTTTCACATACCAGGCTATTTACATATTTATTTATGCCCAGTCTGTGAATTGTTTATCAATTTAAGATTTATGACATTTTTTTATTATGCACTGCCAAACTTTCATCAATCAATTTGAAATGTTCCGCTACAGCTTCTCTGGCACTTATCTTATCGCCATTTTTCAGACATTCAACCATGCGAGCATGCGTTTGCTGCAATTTGTTTTCCCCTTTGTCCCATTTAAATATCTCTTGCCGCAGGTCCTTGATGAATTGATCCATAACAGCAGACAATACATCCAATATAGACAAAATCAATTGATTTTTAGCTGCGCTGATAATCAAATAATGAAGCTTCTTGTCATATTCAGCCCGTACAGCTTCTTGTTCGGCCTCTGCCATGCGAAACACAATCTTTTCAAGTTCGTCCACTTCATCTTTTGTAATCCGCTCAACTGCTAAAACAATAGCCGTTTCCTCTAAGCCATGCCGCAACTCACTGATTTGGCGATAATCGATTTGCTGCATCAAAAACAGCATGGATAATGCTTCACCTAAACTTTTTTCAAAATTGCAGGAAATTGCATTGCCCGCGCCTTGCTTACTTGTAATGATCCCTATGTTTTCCAAAAGGCGCATGCCTTCTCGTACAGAAGTCCTGCTAACACCCAGTTTTTCGGCCAGCTCGCGCTCCGGTATAAGTTTTTCACCCAATTTTATTTGCCCACACATAATTTCTTTTTTTACATAATCAATGACTCTTTCATAAGCCCGACCACTTTCCTTTGCGTTCATAGCTGTGCCCCCCTTGATATTATAAAACGCAAGCAGCAAGCTGTAACAGCCGCTGTTTGCGCTTTATTTGACCCGTTATTTAAAATGTTCAGCGCCGTCCGCGCGGAGATTTATTTTTTGCAGCTGGCTTTGCCCTGTGACTTTTGGAACTGAATCCCACAGGTTTTCCGTTCTTACGTCCTGCATATTTTCTTGTCGGACGAGCAGTTGCCTTTCCCGATGGATTTTTTTCTTTCGTGGCTATCCCTGCTTCTACTGGCTTTGCCGGACTCTTCTTTTCTCCCGATCGCGTCATCTTCTGTTTTTGAATACGGCTTTGGATTCCTTTTTCAATCAGGCGTAAATAGTCATATTGACGAGCATTGACAAAGGTTACCGCTACCCCTTTTTCACCGGCCCTTCCGGTTCTGCCGATACGATGGATATAGGCCTCTGTATCATGAGGAATATCATAGTTAAATACATGCGTCACGCCTTCGATATCAAGTCCGCGTGCCGCAATGTCCGTTGCCACAAGAATCTGCAGCTTCGCTTCACGAAAGCGCTTCAATACCATAGTGCGCTGTACCTGTGACAAATCACCATGAAGTTCATCGACCAAATAACCACGCTGCGCAAGCGCCATCGTGACTGTCGTGACACGCTGTTTTGTATGGCAAAAAACCATGGCAAGGTAAGGATGATAGTCATTGACCAACGCGCAAAGCTTATCGATTTTAGTATCTTCAGAAGTATCGACAATAACTTGTTCTATCTGATCTAAAGTAACATGATCTGCCTTTATTTCGATTTGCTGCGGATTTCTCATATAATGCCTTGCAAGTCCTTTGATCCGATCCGGCATTGTCGCCGAAAAAAGCATCAATTGGCGATCATTGGCCGTAGCCTGCAACAGTGTTTCAACATCTTCAATAAAGCCCATATGAAGCATTTCATCCGCTTCATCCAAAACAACTTTATTGACACTCGACAAATCGAGTGTCCGGCGACGCAAGTGATCAAGCAGACGCCCTGGCGTTCCAATGATGATATGAGGATTGCGTCCCAGTTTTTGTTTTTGCCGCATCAAATCCTGTCCGCCAAAAACAGCCAACGAACTTATGCCTGCCGCAGCCCCTACTTTGGCTGCAACTTTAGCGATCTGTATGGTCAATTCTCTTGTCGGAGTCACGATGAGGGCCTGTACTACAGGTGCATTTACTTTGACTTTTTCAAAAATCGGCAATAAAAAAGCCAACGTCTTTCCCGTTCCCGTCTGTGCTTGTACAATAACGTCCCGTCCACTTCGCACGATGGGAATTGCCTCAGTTTGTACTGACGTCGCCTCAACGATGCCGCCGTGCTTGAGCACCTCACATATCTGAGGGTTGATATTTAACTCCGTAAATTTTTTATTCATATATACTTCCTTTCACTCCGCCTTAAATTCTATAGCATTCGATCCGCATCTATATTCTTTCAAATTCTATGCTAGATTATACATATATTCATTTTAGTCGAATTTCGTATAAAAAACAAATGAAGTTCAAAGATTTTTCTATTATAATTAAGTATTCTATAGATATTCATAACAAGAAAGGGCCCGATATTATGAAATTACTACTCGTTGAAGATGAAATTAAATTGAGTGAAGCACTAAGCGTATTGATTGGACGAGCCGGCTATGAAGTAGACACTGCATTCGATGGCATGAGTGCCTGGGATAAAATCCGGGAAAACACGTATCAAGTCATCGTCCTTGACCGCATGCTGCCAAAACTTGATGGGCTGTCGCTGCTCAAAGAAATTCGCAAAGAAAAAAACACGACACCTGTACTTTTCCTAACGGCAAAAGATGCTCCAAATGAACGCGTTGCCGGACTCGAAGCCGGTGCCGACGATTATTTGATCAAACCGTTTTTTACAGAAGAACTCATCGCCCGCATCCGTGTCCTCACACGTCGAAATGAAGAAGATTCCTCAGAAAAAGTTCTCGAAGCTCCTGGCATCAAACTTTACACCCTGCATGGAGAAGTCGTCCAAGGCAGCAAAAAAATCCAATTGACCGTTAAAGAGGCCGCCCTCTTATCTTTGCTTATGCAAAACCAAGGACAGGTCATCACCAAAGAACGCATCATGGAAAAGATCTGGGGCTATGATTCCGAAGCAGGCGTTGCCAATGTAGACCTTTATATCTATTACCTTCGCAAAAAACTCGATTTAAAAAATATCCGTACAATCCGTGGGATTGGCTATTCTTTCGAGGAGGTGTAATACATGTTTCGCCAACTCCGTCTAAAAATGACATTAATCAATGCCGGCGTTACGATTTTACTCTTTGTCATTCTGATTTCTAGTGTGACTGCCCTCCTAAGCTACAATTCAACCGCGACAACAAATTTCTTTTTGAAAAAAATCGGCCAAGCGGTCATTGAACACAATATGCAGGATTTACCGCCACGTCACGATGATTCTGAAGAAAAGGATCCTCCTCCAGGAATATTCCCCATGCCAAGAGCCAATTTTTTCTTCATCCAGCTCGACTCCATGGGGACCATTGTTCATAAGTCCTCTTATGCGACCGTCAGTGATGACCGTTTAGCGAAACTTGCCCTCAAGATTTATCGTGCAGATACCGATCGCGGAGATATGCCTTTTGCCAAAAGCAGCTTCGCCTATCTTAGGCTTCCTATGAACAATGGTCAAACACTCATTGTCCTCAATGATTTAGCTGATGAGAGCGAACTTTTACACAATATAACGTATAATCTGATCATCGTAGCTATTTTTTGTACTATACTTTCTTTTCTCGCCAGTTTTTTTATGGCAAAACACGCAATTCGCCCAATCCAATACGCTACAGAAAAACAAAAACAGTTCGTATCGAATGCCTCACATGAGCTGCGTACTCCTATTACAATAATTCAAGCCAACCTTGATATTTTGAATGGCTCACCACCTGAAGATACAATTGCCGACAACCAAAAATGGCTCGAAAACATACAAGATGAAACGACTCGCATGACCGAACTCATCAATGCTTTACTTTTCCTAGCCAGAGCTGATGCTAACCAACAGCTGCTTGAAAAAGAGTATTTTTCTTTAAACGACCTTTGCAAAAAAAGTTTAGAAGCATTTGAATTACTGGCTGCCGAAAAAGAAATTCACTTGAAGTTTTCCAGTCCAATAAGAATCAAAGGGTTAGGAGATCCCGCAAGAATCCAACAACTGTTGACGATTCTCATCGACAACGCCATGCACCATACGCTCTCTGGCGGGCAAATCACCGTCAGTTGTAAGATGGCCAGCGATGCTTCTATTTTTGAAGTCAAAGATACCGGGGATGGTATCTCGGCTGAAGATTTACCGCATATTTTTGATCGTTTTTATCAATCTGATTCCTCACGCAACCAAAGCGGGGCCGGCCTCGGACTTTCGATGGCAAAATGGATCGTCGAACAGCACAAAGGAACCATAACTGTAGCAAGCACTGTTGGCGAAGGTGCTGCCTTCACGGTCACTTTGCCTAACAACTAAAAGAAGCGTTAGCCGGTAACCGGTTAACGCTTCTTTTCAACTCGCATATTCAGTTTTTATATTGATTTTCATTCTAAGCTTTTCGATAAAAGATTCCGTCAAACGAACTTCCATGCACTCAAATCTCACATCATCAAGCATATTCCACTGATATATTGCACCGAAAATATCCATAAGCTCTGTTTGCTTCAGCAAAAAATGCTGCTCTTGTACATACCGCAGAAAAACCTGCTTTGCACCTTCATCACCTGCTTGCAGCTCTCCATCTGCCGTAAAAACATCCAAACCTAATTTACTGCCATGCTTTACCAGCGCCAAAAACACATCTGCACCAATCCCCTGCCGACGATTACAGAGCAGACGCAGTTGTGACGGATAAAAAAGTTCCATATTGCCGGAAAAATCTCCCACTAGATAATCCGTTCCTTCAAAATGGTATTTCTTTAGTATCACACTCATAATTTTGCCCCCGCTCTCCTTTATTTGTCTATAGTATAACAAACAACATACACAAAAAAAAGCAAAAAAATGCTTTTTTTTGTGCAAATCCTGCTCTATAATTCTTTTAGGAGATGATTTTTTTGCCAGCGTACGAAAAAAAAGGTTATTTAACCGACGATTTTAAATTTTTCTATTTGGAAGACAAAAAATCCCATACATTTTCTTACCATTATCATGAGTTTGATAAAATCATTATTTTCCTAAAAGGACGCGTCGATTATATGATTGAGGGAAAAACATATCCGCTTTTTCCTCATGACATCATTTTTGTCAGCCGCAATGATCTGCATAAACCGATAATCGACCCCAAGGAAACATATGAACGCATTATTCTTTATATCGCTCCCGGTTTTTTGGATCGTTATAAAAAAGATAACGCCGACCTTTACCATTGTTTCCACTTTGCAAAAAAAACACAGACACATGTCATGCGCTTTTCAGAAATAAAATTCGAGCATCTCATCACCCCGATTCATAAGCTAAATGAAGCCCTCGCCACAGATGATTTTGCCAAAGATCTTTATGTACGTCTTTTGTTTCTTGAATTCTTCATCTTGCTCAACCGAGCAGTCGGCCAAAACCCACTTACAGATCCTACCGCTCTCTATGACAAAAAAACAGTCGAACTCTTAGCCTATATCAACAAAAACCTATTTGATGATTTAGCTATAGAAAATCTATCTCAAAAATTCTACATCAGCAAATATTATATGATGCGCAAATTCAAAAGTGAAACAGGCTATACACTTCACCAATACATCCTGCACAAAAGATTGCTGCTTTGCCGCGACTTTATCCGACAGGAAATGCCTCTGACAAAAATTTGCTTTGAATGTGGCTTTAAAGATTACTCCACATTCTCTCGGGCATTTAAATCGCTGTTTCATTGCACGCCTCGCGAATATAAAAAAAACCTTAACTAGTAAAACATTCTAAGTCGAAGCCGCCAGCATCCAGAAATATATTCATACCGGAAACTCCTTCGCTGTATTTTCTATTTGTAGTTTAAATCAAACTATGCTAAAATCAAATAAATTTAGACACAATGCACAGAAAGCAGGGGATTTTATGAAAACAAAAGCTGAAATCACAGCTAATTGGCTGCCACGTTATACCAAAAGAAAGCTTGAGGACTTTGGCGAGTACATTCTTTTGACAAACTTTGACAATTACGTGGACATCTTTGCGCAAAAGTTCAATGTCCAAGTCATGGGCCAAGACGCCAATATGAAATCCGCTACTGCCGACAATATCACCATCATAAACTTTGGTATGGGCAGCCCTAACGCTGCCACCATCATGGATCTCTTAAGTTCGATAGCACCCAAAGCCTGCCTCTTTCTCGGAAAATGCGGCGGCATCAACCGCCACAACGATCTAGGCGACCTTATTTTACCGATTGCCGCAATTCGCGGCGAGGGCACATCTAACGATTATTTTCCACCCGAAGTTCCCTCCTTACCTGCGTTCATGCTGCAAAGAGCCGTTTCTGCTGCCATTCGCAATTACGGACAGGATTACTGGACCGGCACCGTTTACACGACGAATCGACGCATCTGGGAACACGATGACCAGTTTAAAGAATACCTTACAAAGATTCGTGCCATGGCTGTCGATATGGAAACGGCTACCCTCTTTAGCGTAGGCTTTGCCAACCACATTCCAACGGGTGCCCTGCTTTTGGTCTCCGATCAACCAATGATCCCCGAAGGCGTCAAGACCGCAAAAAGCGACCAAAAAGTCACACAAGAATTTGTTGCCGACCACGTAGAAATCGGCATCGCCGCCTTAAAAATCATCAGCACCGAAGAGCGAACGGTTAAACATTTGAAATTTGAATCCTAAAAAAATGGTATCGGAGAAATTCTCCGATACCATTTTTTTACTTTCCTGCGGTTATATAAATTCTATACCCATCAAGATTATTAGCATTGTTTATTGTGACGTTTATTTTATTATTTTCGACTAAACAATCATTTTCTGCAAGAGAACTTGGCGCTTCAACCAACGGATTTTTTATATTCCATGCAGTTTTTTCCAATACTACGTGCGCCTTACTTCCAATAAAAGCTGGAATATTATCTATATCGACATTGATGGTTCCATCATTGTTTCCTCCTAATAAAACACTCACATACTGCGCTTTAGCATCAACACAGGCAAATCCATCTACTAATATACTAGCATCATCCGGCGGAATGACGGTAACCATATCCCCGCTCATCTGCCCGTACCAATAATAGAACCACCAGCCGCCGCCTTTTTCACCTTCGTTCGTCAACAAACTCCCTAAATGACCTGGATAAGCTGTCCACCACCAAGAGATACAGGCCGAGTCTACTTTTTTGCGTTCAAACTTGGCAATATAACGAGCAGAAGGACCTGGTGCACCTTCTTTTTTGTGATTTGGGTCACAATATTCATTTATACTGATTGCTCTAGGCGTAATGTTTAAGGCTTTTTCAAGCATCCGATAATCGTCTATATTACTAGATACACTTTCTACGCCTTTACCATTTGCACCCAATTCATGCCAGGAAACGATATCCGGCAAGCAATCATTTTTTTGACAAAAAGCTAGAAAATCCCGCATTCTTTCATGATCATAAAATCCCTCGGATGGTCCTATTATTTTTGCTTCTGCATCTTTTTTTCGGATTAATTGATAGGTTTTCTTCCACATTGTTGTAAACTCACCATTCACATTTGACCAAGTATACACCGGTTCATTCCAAATTTCATACCCATAAAAACTTTTTGACTTTGCGCCTTTTTTATCATGAATTACGGAACTCACTTTATCAAGCCATGCATTCGTCCCCGGGTATACGTATGGCCATTTAGGGCATATGTCTGCCAATCGAATCATTATAGAAGCATTATCTCCCCCCATTCGCTCAGCAACAGGGATTGCCGCTCCAACAGGTTGCTGAAAGGCAACACCAGCACGAGCTGGATTCGTGAAAACATGTGAATGCAAGGGTACTACCAAGTTATCAAGGTCCATCGGTTCTTCTTCTGTGATTCCATATAAAGATCCGCTTGCACAATGAGTCACCGGCCCGATTCGATCCGCGCAGTCAACCTCCAGAGCGGTAGCTGCCAGCGCCGTCCCCTGGCTGATCAACCCCATAAGAAAAAACGCAGCTATGGCTTTCATTTTATTATTCATTTAAACCATCCTCATACTGATTCATGATTTTTATATTTTATTTTTTGATTCGCCCACTCCAAATTTTGCTCTTCTTCTCGATTGCCACTTTTTTTTGCAACTACACACATCGACCAAACTAAAATCAAAGCTGCCGCCCAAATGAATATGAAAAATATCAAGATTAGCCAATTCCACATCATTACCCAACCTCACTTCATCATAAATGAACTTTGTTCAATCAACCCCAAGATGTAATCGTGCACTATATCCTTACTTAGTCTTCAACCGTAAAACTGTAATAGAATTCTTAGGGAAATTATAAGTTACCGCATTTGCTGTACTAGTTATGTCTAATACTTTTTCTACCGGGCTAATTTTAGTTGGATTGTCAAAAGAATTTTCATCCATTATATCGTTTGAGGTAAGTACCATTGCTGTTCCTTTTTCAATGTGTTTTGAACCATCGATATTTATAGTTGTTTCTTGATCTTTATTATTCGGATTAACTACCTTGATAATAATATCTCCTGTAGCTGTTTCCTGGCTAGTCACATAATAAAGAGCATCTCTCTTAGCTGGCTGTATCGGCGTCGTATCTGTCACATTAAATAATAATTCATCGTTTACATAGGCTTTGATCGTATTGCCAGAAATATTGATTTTTATTGTGTAATTCTTGCCCGTGCTGATTTTTCCCGGTTTACTTTGCATAATGGTTGTATTTCCATTAACGCATTTTTGCAGAGCATTCATTGTATTACCCCAACCACCAAGATTCAAATCATAATAGCTGCCACCTACCATACCAAAATAAATCATCATTCCCTCGTTGCCAGCCGTCTTAGTTGCTTTTAATGTCATTGTATAGTTAAGCCAACGATCCGATCCAGTCGTCGCCATAGCAGGTGCTGCTCCCGTATCAATTTCATTAAATGTACCATCTTCTTGCGTCCATTCTCCACTAGTTTTTTTCCAATCCGTATTGGTTTCAGCTGAAAAGTCATCTGAAAAAAGAGTCGATTTATCTACATTGCTGATAACCTTGACATCGTCATACTCTACGGCTGTATTCCATGTACCTATGCCGATTTTCCCCATGATGTCTTTGTTTTCTATAGCAGACGACGCCTTTGTGCTTGTTTTCAATTTAGTTGGCAAAACAACATCCCCTACATTATTCGCAAACATTTTCTGCACGTAATAAGATGGGGTACCATATGCTTGTTCACTATTATATACAATTGCATCTGGATTCCAAAAACGATTATTGGCATTCACAAATAATGGCGCATATGAAGCCATTTTTACAACGTCGGAATTTCTTTCAAGCCCTGTCATAAATGCAGCTTCGCCAATAGCAGCATTTAAACTGCCTGTCCCGCAATCAGCTGGCGACGTAACCGCATATTCTCCAATATAAATTCCAGGCCCCTTCCTATTATAGGTATCATATTTTTTAGCCATATCAATAAACCACTGCGTACTGCGATAATAATGTTCATCTAAAAGATCGACGCCAGTTTTATATTGCCATGAAGGCGTATCCGTTCCCCAAGCTTCAACATTGCCAATCGTTTTTATTTCAGGATATTTTTCTTTTATTGCATTATAAAACAATCTATATCTTTCTCCATATAGATTGCACCGATTATCAACATCATCATGTTGATTGTTTTCATTGCCAATTTCAATATATTTCAAATTGAAAGGAGCCGGGTGTCCATTGGCCGCCCTCATAGCTCCATATTTAGTCGTTACATCGCCATTAGCATATTCGATTGCATCTAATGCATCTTGAATCCATGGCTGCAACTCACCTAAAGGAATATTATCGCCATGCGCGATCCCCACATTAGCAACAAATAATGGTGTAGCACCTATGTCTTCACAAAATTGAAGATACTCATGATAGCCTATACCATCTGTAGTTCTATATTGCCATAAATTATAATGACCAGGACGCTCTTCTATTTTCCCTAAAGATTGTTTCCAACGGAAGGCATTGTCCATATAATCGCCTTCAACAAAACAACCACCAGGAAAGCGCATAAATTTAGGCTTTATGTTTTTTACTAAAGTACCTAAATCGGATCTCAAACCTTGTGGGCGATTATTGAATGTCGGCGGGAATAACGAAACCACATCAAACCATAACGTTCCTGTTTTATTTGTCAGCAAAACCAATTTTGCTGTGGGATCGTTCGCATTTGCTGTTATTTTCGCTGTATGTTTTTCCCAACCTGCACCAATTTGCGGAATTACTGTTTTCCCATATATTATTTGTCCATCTGCACTTTCAAGCAAAGCAGTGACAGTTCCATCAAACCCTTCATTTGCCTTTGCAAAAAATGAAAGGTCATAGGTCTCGTCTGCTTTCACGCCAATCCCCCAAAATCCTTCATTTGAAACACCGATTTCTGCAGAATCTTCTATTTTCGTAACATTCAATTTCAATGCTGATTTCTGTGCAGTATTCAAAAGGTTTTTCCGGTCCTTTTCAAGACTGATTTTACCTTCTGCATCACCATTAATGACCATATTCCATTGCACTGGCTTTTGTGCCGCATCTTCAAAAGAACGATTTCTAACTAATTCTGCATATAAGCCGCCATCAGCTGCGTGGTTGATATCTTCAAAAAATATTCCATAAAGATCCGGACTTATGTGAATACCAGGATGATCTGCATCTACATCTAATTCAACCGGCGATGCATAAACATTCGCCATTGATAAAAACATTCCCATTAGAACCCCTGTGATCTTTCTGGCTTTTTTGTTTTTTAAATTTTTCATAAGTATTGCACTTTCTCCTATTCTATAAAAGCAGCAACTATGCCCATATGTTCATTGTTGCTGCTCATCTATTTTTACATTGATTTTACTGCTCTTCCGGCCTTGATAATTCAATACAATCAAGTTCTGCAAAATCGCTCAATGGAGATATTGTTATAGTATTATCGCCATCTTTTAAGTCAACTGCAACACCCTCTGAGCTTTTATACGTATCCCATCCACCAGTAACAGGTAATGCTACTTTAAAACTTTTGCCATTAACCATGACATTATGTTTTGCATCTTTTAGTCCATTGCTATAGCGTTCCTGTAAAATATATTCACCACCGGTTTCTTTATGAATTACTATCGTCACTGTATCTCGTCCAGGAATATTGAGCCACCCCACTTTTTCTCCACCCGATGCAGCCGAGCTTTTTACAATTTTTGTTTGATCACCTTTGATTGCACCTTTTTCTGCTTCATAGCGCTCTTTTTTTACTTGTCCACTTATCGTAATAGTCGTCTGTCCTTTTATTGCTGTATTTTCAATATCCGAAGCAACAACTTGCACCACACCATTTTTCAAAGCCTTAAGGACGCCCTCTTCATTTATTTGTGCACAATCTGTGGGCTGCCCATCTGCATCCCAAACACTCCACTTAACTGGATTTCCTGCTGGAACCGTATCTGCGATCATTCTCAAAACGCCGTCTTCGCTTTCAATCCCGGTTTCGTCAGCATTGCCTTTCACATTGATTTCTTTTGTCTCACTTTTCGTCATGCTGCCCTCATGGGGATATACTTCTATACAATCAAGCTCTGCATAATTATTTTCATGTTCAAATCTAATATGATTTTCTCCCGCTTCTAGTTGTGCCGAAAATGTAACGTAATCATAAATCGGCCAATCCAGCGTGGTCGGTAGATTCAAATCCAAATGATCTTGATTGTTCACCGTTGCTTTTAACTGTGCAGGTTTACCCCACCCATCGGCATATCGAAGACGAATAGTATAGGCCCCTGGCTGATCTACTTTTACCGTAAAATCGACTCCATCTCCGATATTATCCAACATGCCAACTTTTTTTCCACCGGAAGAACTCTTGTGTTCACTGCCTATTACAGCATTGCCCAGCAAAAGAGCATCTTCAGCTTCATAACGAATGCCATTGAGTGGCATTGCAGCATATCTAATTTCCATACGATCATTTAAATATCCCGGAATCTTGACTGGTGCCATTTCCAGCAAATTTTTATGGTCTGCCAGTACAATCATACTGCGGCTATATCCAGCTGTCGGAGTTGAATCATCATGCGTTATTGCCATTGGCATCCTATGCCAAGATCCTTCTCCATAATTGTAATTGACTAAGTAGTCACTACTGCTCTTTGTTGAATTATCATCTCTATACCCTCTTGCTGAGACAATAATCATTCCTTTGTCGCCACTAGCTGCACTATATACACTATAAGGAGTTGATCCTAAAAACAAACCATCCTCCGTTTGGATTTTTTTACCAATATCAGCTGCTGACCCCCAATTCAAACCATCATCTGATAACTTAAAATGAACCGGAAAATTCTTTTTCCCCGGAACATTGTTTAACCAAGAGACCACTTCATATGTCATCAGATATTTTCCGTTGCCCAATTTATTTACGACTGCCATGCCCGGTCGTGTATCTTTATCCGCAACACCTACATCTTTTACTTCTTTGCTCCATGACTTCCCACCATCTGTAGAATATACATGTCCTAAAAATTGGCTATAACCATTTGATTTTAATTCTCGTTCATCTGAAAAATAACAGACTAATTTATCGCCTATAGTCAATAAAAAAGGTTCCCATACTGCCGTATTTTCATTTAAGGCAACCTTTCCGCCTTGGGCTATTGTGCTTACATACTCCCAATTTTTTCCTCCATCACTGCTCTTATAGAGCACAATATTCGTTTTTGAAAAATCTTCCGGAACAGCATTACCTGCACAAAGTATTGTGCCTGCAGGCATATCTCCAATTGCATTCGGCAATTCATATAACATTTGTTGCCATCTATTCCCACCATAACCTTTCATATCAGGAATATCGGAATAATGTTCCCATGTTTTACCACCATCAACACTTCTATATATAGGAAAAACCGCGGCATCTCCTCTATTTACGTTTTTTTCAAAAGTAGCTAGTATAGTGCCATTAGATGCGCCATTATGTTCTAATAAAAGCATTCTTGGATACGAAAAACCAGGATTGGGATCACTCGTCGCCGGACTGGCTAATATACTTGAATTAGCAGCTTCAGCTAAGCCTATTTGCAGAAGTATATATATATATATATATATATATATATTATATATATATATATATATATATATATATATATATATATATATATATATATATATATATATATATATATATACAAGAAGTTTATCACAGCAAATTCTCCTTAGGCTGTTTATTATTGAAGAAGGGAAGAAGTATTTTTGTGTTGAGGTATTAGTAAAGCTTTTTAAGTAGAAGGAACTATTTCCAAGCTTATCTATTTGATTTAATAAGTTTGCATCGTAGTTCTCTGTATTCTTTGCTAATTGTTTTTGAGTTTCTATTCTTTCTTCTACTTCAAGTCCTGTTTCATCTTTTGCTTTAAGAATAAAACCATCTGGAGTTTCTGAAAGCTCAAAATCTAATCCTATCCTTCTTTTAGACTTATCTTGCTCAACTTGTTTCGTAAATTGAAGGTCAAAATTGCGATATATTTTTGTTAGGATTCT
>Ga0183099_1000695_pt1 | contig 22570 bp, 18 predicted proteins | sample Biomet1_FD_127788 | JGI IMG/M metagenome (GOLD analysis project Ga0183099, IMG submission 127788) | Microbial communities from bioreactor (seeded with anoxic lake sediment) at LBNL, California, USA - Biofuel metagenome 1 | ecosystem: Engineered > Bioreactor > Anaerobic > Unclassified ...
ATACTTGTAGTCGTTTCAATCATGACGGCGCTGCTTATTCCCATTGACACGGCGGTCGTTCTTCCGAACAGCTGCGTAAAATGGGGAGAAGGTGGTACGTTTCTGATCATGCGCCTTCTCATTCTTGCGGCTACGGGCGCTTCACTGTTTATTAACTCTTATACGATGGGAAGCAAAGGTAAGGCGCCGTATGCCTTTCTCGTTCTAGGCGCAGGATATGAAGTGTGCTGCTATGCTTCTTCATATGCCGCGGCAGCAGCCGGAGGCGGACTTCTTTTTGCAGGTACAGCAGTATATCTCGGATGCCTGCACCGGCAGTATCTATGGAAGTAGCGCCTGCGCAAGACCGCCGATAAGAACGGGTATCACGACGTTGTCAAAATCACCGAGCGGTATGACTTCTACGACCATCGCCGTACAGGCAAGAATAAGCGCCGTACGGGTTTGACCGCACACCGCGAACGCCGAACAAAAAACAGCCGTAAAACAGGTTATGCTGCCTGCCGCAGTCTTTCCATTCGTAAGAGGAATATGGATGCGGCCGAATAATTTACCGCCAAGACTTGCAAGTCCGTCTCCGAACGCAAGTGCGTAAATACCGATGCGCGCCGCCTGCGGGTGCCACAGCAGCGCAGCTGCAATAATACCGGCAACAAGCGTTACAGGCCCCAGCACGAATTTATTTTCGTCACGTTTACGTGCTGCGATTTCCGTCACACGGGCAACGACCGGTACTTCAATACCGTGCATTCTGAACAGCTCGGACGACACATACACGGCAAGCCCCGCAAACAGAAGCGCAAGCACGGGCCAGTACGCGTACGCAAGCATCGTAGGAGCAAGCGCGCTGCATATGTGTATAAGCTTGCGGAAAAACTCTTTCGCAATACTGTTCCGGTACTGTTTTCTGACTATTCCGCGGCTTGTCTGATCGGAAATCATTGGGTCAATTCCTCTTCTCCGCTGAGAATGCGCGGTATGTCGGTATATATCGCAGGCTCATAATCAGGTGTCGGGTGACTCATGTATTTCATATTCTGTTCCGCAAGATTGCTGCCCGGTAGCCGCACCATCGTGGTCTGGTTCCGCGTCATCGCGTCCCACGCCCGCATTGACGTTGAAAGCTGAACCATTGCGTCGGCATTCTGCCTGCTGTTTCCCGTTCTTCTGGCAAGTCTGAACAGCGTCACTCCGAGATTATTGGATGCTTTCAAATACAGATCAACAAGTTCCGCCTGATCTGCACGGACCTGCGGCAGGAACAATCCTTTCTGTTCCTTTACAACGTCAAGGTTGCCGATCAGACGCTCGTAATACCCCTGCGCGGCATAATTATCGTCGCGCAGAGAAAGCGCGTTCGCCATAGCTAGCAGCAGATGATTATCTTCCGGTTTGTCTTCGCTCGTTTTTATAAACGAACCTACCGCCTTATCATAATCGCCTCTCGAATATTCAATATATCCTATGCGGTAATGAAGAGTCGGCGTATCATACTTAGTCCTGACCGCAGCCGTATATTCGTCGTACGCACTGTCGGTGTTCCCTCTGATAAAATAATCAATGTCACCGGCGTCCGCGTACAGTTTTCCAACCTTTTCAGTTCCTTCAAGACCGCTGTTCGCCTGTTCATCAGTAAAAAGCGTGATGCCGTCGGTGTACTGTTCCTGTGCCTTTAAATATTCCTTCTGCCTGATGTACTGTTCCCCAAGCAGCCGGTACGAGTCTATTTCCTTGTACGTATCGCGGCGTTTGCGCTCCGGCGCCTTTTTAAACGCACTGATCGTCCGTTCAAGGGTCTGCACGGCGGCGTCACCGTTGTTCATGTGCACAAAATACCGGGACATGTTGTACAGCGCAACAGGATTTGACGGATCGGCCTTTACAGCACGGACAAGCATGTCTTTTACGTCTTCAATGCGGGTACGGAGATATTCGTCAGACGGAGGAAGCGTACCGTACAGTTTATCAAGCAGGTATCCGCTCAGTTCAGTCCAGTCCTGCGCACCCAGCGATTTTGGCTGGGGATAAAACCGTTCCTTGAGCTGGAGTACTTCGCGGAGATTGTCTGACCGTATAAAATAGCGCATCATGCGGGACATATACAGATCGGTCTGGCCGTACAGCTGGACAAGCGTCGCATATTCTTTTCGAGCATCCTCCAACTTCGCCGCATCCTTTTCCGTTCCCCACTCAAGATATATATCGCCGAGCAGGAGAATTCCGTCAGGATCGTTTATATGATAATCAAGCACTTCACGCCTGGCAACTTCTTCCGCTTTTTCGTAATTCGCAAGATCGTCGCACTCCATCTGCGCGTATTCAATACCGGCGGTTTTATCGTGGTTGAACGCGTACAGAATGTTGCGGTACATTTTTTCCGCCCTCTGATACTGTTTGTGAGTGCGGTAGCCGCGGGCATATTTATAAAACCACCCTTTCTGCAGCTGATATTTGACCGCTTCGTTGAATTTCATTTCCGACTGCGGATATTCGTCAGCCTGCAGGAGCGCATAGCCCTGACTGTACAGATTGTTTGCTTTAAGCGGTTTATAAACAAAATTCTTAAAGAACCGGAACAGACCGAATGCGAGCAGCAGCGCGGCGGCACTTACAATGACAGCCGGAATAATCCGGTTACGGACCTGATACTGAAGAGAAGACTTATACGCGTCATATTCCGCTGCCGTGCGGCGTTCAAAATCCCGCGGAACGGGAATAGAGATGTCAAGCATCTTCTCCAGATGCGCGGCTATCTGGCGGGCAGGAACTCTGCTGATAACTTTTTCTATGACTTCAAACTGCGCATCGTCGGTAAATTCGTTTTTAACAAGCAGATTCTCCACAGCGATGCGCACGTTAAGCGGGTAATCTGTCAGGTTTGAAAGGAAACGCCTGTATTGTTCGGCGGTAAGGGTGTTTTTACCCGGCCTGTCGCCTTCTGCCGCACCGTTAAAATCCGGGACAGGCAGTTTTATCTTGCCCCGCTTGTCTTCCTGTACGGTACTTGTATCGGAAAAACCGGGTATCTCAAAATCAGTGCTCTCGTTCTGGAAATCACTTCCTTCACCGAGCTCAAAGTCTGACTTATTGCTGTCGGCGAGCTTTTGGTCCGTTTCTTTTATACTAAAATCAAGACCGTCCATTTCAGACGTGTCAAAATGTTCGGGAGGGGCGGCGTCTTCAGCAGCGGAACTCTCCTCTTTTTCATCAGTGCCCCCGTCCGTATCGTCAAGATTAAAGTCAAACGAATCAGGGTTAAAATCACCCGTCCCCATATCGGGAAGATTCAGATCATCTGTCCCGGAAAACGAGGACATATCAACCGAATCTTCCGGGACGGGCACAGAGGTCTGCTCCTGTTCGTCCGGCAGCCCGGAACCGGCAGACGAAAGCGGAGAAGTCCCTGTTTCTGACGTTTCCGGATACGCTTCATCCCCTGAGGTTTTTATTTCTTCAGAAATGTTAAAATCAGGAAGATTAAAATCCTCTTCCGGCGCTGCCGCATCTGATACGTCACTTTCCTTACGGGACGGGCGCTCAGATTCCGCTTCGGCAGTCTCAGGTTCCGCAGATCCCGGTTCAGCACCCGCCGATTCAGCAGGCTCCGGTTCAACAAGTTCTGCATCCGCAATACCGGCATCAGACTCGTTAAAATCGCCGGCAAGACCTGCGTTCATGTCTATCGACTGTCCTGCATAATCAAAATCATCATGAGGAACATCCTGCTCGTCCGGCGCGTTCTCTGCAAGATTTTCTTCCGAAGAAAAATCGAGCGGTTCTACAGGCTCAAACTCATCTGAAGCGGTTGTATCGGCTGGAAAGAACTGTTCACTCTCTTCTGCTGCAGACGGTTCTTCCGCCTCAGGAATCGCTTCCGGTTCGTCAGAAAAAAGAGGCTCAGGAACATCGGGAACAGCAAACGAATCGGGAACTGTTTCAGGTTCAGAAAAATCAGGAACACCGTGTACCACGTCCTCAGGAGGAATAACATCATCCGCACCGTTTGGTTCAGCCGGAATCTCTTCCGGCTGCTCTTCGGTTTCTGTTTCCGCGGCATCAAAACCTGCGCTTCCCAAAAGGTCATCAAGGCTCAGATCGGCTATTGAAGGCGGTTCAGGGGCCTGTTCCGGTTCTGAAGGCGCTTCCATAAACTGGGAAAGATCAGGAACGTCCGCTCCCGCGCTTCCTCCCGGGACAATCGGATTAAGGAGGGCCGAAACGTCAGGCACATCCTTATCGGCAGTCGTATTCGGCGCGTCTGCCTGGGCAGAAAACGGTTTTTTCTCTCCAGTAATATCAGAAAAATCGTCGGCCCCGGCAAGTTCTTCATCGGAAGAAACGGTGTCCTCAACGTTTTCCGGCATACCCAGTACAAAATCTTCGGAATCGTCAGTGTCTTTTATTGTTTTTGGGATGGGAACGATTGCGGGTTTCTCACCGCGGGATGCACGGAGTTCGCCTTCCTTACCAAGCGAAAGAATATCTGAGTTGAATTTTTTTAACTGACTTAAGCCCGGCATACCGTATTCTTTTTACCCACTATAGTTATTGTACCCCTAAAACAGAGGTAATTACAAGTATTTGTTATCTCCTCTAATAACGGCCTTTTTCACGTCCGACTTTACACAGAGATTTATGTAAATCTACGATATATAACATCCGATAGTATACATATGAAACGGTTAATTTCTGTTTTTTGCGCACTCATTATTCCGGCGGCCGTATTTGCAGCAGGCTCAACCACAGGTCCCGACCCGAACGATACTGACGAACGGTACATATACAACAATACTGTTCTTGAAATTCCCGGAGTGGGAGCTCCGTACGAAGCTGAAAATTCCGTCGTATTTACTGAAAAAGCCGATTCCCGCTTCATAGGCATTGCGTTTGATTTTGAAGGATATAAAACGATCCATCCGTTCCGTATCAGACGCACGCGGGATTCCGACGGTAAAGTGACAGATTCCCTCATGTTCTACGTTCTCAACCGTCCGAAACATATTCAGACAGTTTCCTACAGACTTATCGTAGACGGACTGTGGACAACCGATCCGCTCAATCCCGACAGATACTACGAAGAAAACACAGGTATTCTCCTTTCCCGCTTTACGTTCAGCACTGTCACGCCCCCGGAAACAGCGGTAACGAAAGAAAACACCGTTCATTTTATATACAACGGATCGACGGGGCAGAGTATTTATCTTGCAGGCACGTTCACGAACTGGGATCCGTGGATCTATCAAATGCAGGAAACGGCACCCGGATTCTACGAGCTGAACCTTCCGCTTCCTCCCGGCACATATTATTACTCCTACTACGCCGGTCTGAAAGCCATGACAGACAAAACGAATCCGAACAAAGCATATACGCCGGACGGCCGGACGGCTTCGGTTATTATCGTGCGATAAAAAAAGCGCGTACTGCGGAATGCAGAACGCGCCTGATGTGTAAATATGTTCCAGACTACAGCCGGACGGCACACTGCTAGAAACGGGGAATACCGCCGCCAAATTTCTTTGCAAGCGCTTCCATATCGAGCTGTGATCCGCCGCCAAGCTGGTTCATAAGCTGTGCCTGCATACCCCTGTTTCTGCTCAGTTTTTTCATTGCAAGCTTCGTTTTTTCAAACTGCTTCAGCAGTTTGTTCACGTCAGCTACCGATGTACCGGAACCTTTAGCGATTCTCTTTCTGCGGCTGGGACCGATTATCAAGTGATTCGCCCGTTCTTTCGCTGTCATGGACTGGATGATCGCTTCCTGCTTTTTCATACTTCCCGTATCTACGTCACGCCCCTGCATCTGCTGGGCCAGCCCCGGCATCATTTCCATAAGCTGCTGCATACTGCCCATTTTCTTAACCTGCTGGAACTGGGACAGCATATCGTCGAGCGTGAACTCGTTGCGGGCCATTTTTTTCTGTAATTTTACCGCTTCTTCCTGATCAACCGTTTCCTGCGCTTTTTCAACAAGGGACACGATGTCGCCCATGCCAAGAATACGGCTTGCGATGCGTTCAGGATGGAATACTTCAAGGTCTTCTGTTTTTTCACCCGTTCCGATGAACAGAATAGGCTTCCCCGTCATTGACTTGAGCGACAGCGCCGCGCCGCCGCGGGCATCGGAGTCAAATTTTGTCAGAATAATGCCTGTCAGTCCAAGTTTTTCGTCGAACGTCTGTGCTATGTCAACAGCGTTCTGTCCGGTCATGGCATCGGCGGTAAGGAGTACTTCGTCCGGTTTTACTGCTTTTTTAACCGCGACAAGCTCCGCCATCATGACATCGTCTATCTGAAGACGGCCGGCCGTATCGATTATGACCGTGTCGAATCCGTTTTTAACCGCGTACTGTACAGCGTTTCTGGCTGCCTGCACCGCGTCCTTCGTATCTTCTGTATAAACGGGAACGTTTATCTTCGCACCAAGCTGCATCAGCTGTTCGACCGCGGCAGGACGCACCAGATCGCACGCGGCGAGCAGCGGCTTACGTCCGTCTTTTGCAAGGCGGTACGCGAGCTTGTGTGCCGCAGTCGTTTTTCCGGCTCCCTGAAGACCGAGCATAAGAATAACCGACTGAGTATCCGGTCCCTTCAGATGGAGGTCTGTCTTTGCGTCGCCGAGCAGAGCCGAAAGCTTATCGTATATAATTTTAACGAACTGCTGCCCCGGGTCAACGGAACGGAGCACCTTTTCGCCCTTTGCTTCTTCAATAGTACTGTTTACGAAACGGCGGACAACGCGAAGATTCACATCTGCTTCAAGCAGTGCCATTTTTATCTGCTCGACCGTGTCCTCAATGTTCTTTTCAGTTATTGTTGATTTGCCGCTTACCGACTGAACGATAGAGCTGAACGTATTCGTCAGTTTTTCAAGCATGTGTCCTATCCTGTGAAAGCGCAAGGAGCTGGGTTATAAAATCAAGCGATCTCATGTCTTTGTTGAGTATGCGGTACAGACCGTCGCATATCGTCAGTTTCAGATTTTTTCTAAGCGCGATCTCGTGCACGTATTTGCACGCGACGGCACCTTCCGACAGGTATCCGAGTCTGCTTATGTTCGCGATCAGGTCGTCAAGATCCTTAAACTGCGACATAATATCCTTTTTTATCATATCCTGACCGAAACGCCTGTTACGGCCGTATTTGCTTTTACAGGTAACGTCAAGGTCACCTACTCCGGCGATCGATGTGAACGTTTCTGCGTGAGTTGCTCCCATCGCAAAACCAAGCATCTGTATTTCGTTGAGTCCGGCAGCCATAAGCAGAGATTCGGCATTGTCTCCAAACTGATCGGATGTTTCCGCAAGTGCGTCCATAGCACCGTATACGACAGCGATGATGTTTTTTGCAGCCGCACATACCTGCACACCGACAACGTCAAACGAAGAATACGGAAGTATTCCCGGCACGCGCAGCAGTTCACGCACTTTAATGGAATTGCGGGGATTTTCACACGCGGCAATAAGACCGGTTATTTTACCCATCGCAACTTCTTCCGCATGGCTCGGGCCTGAAATATACACAGTGCATCCCTTGTAAATGCCGGGCAGCACGTTTTCTATCGTTTCAAGAACAAGCTTCGGTCCGTCGTTTCCCGGAACGAATCCTTTGGTAAGAGCTGCGATACAGGTTGTCCCGTCGGCAATGTTCGGAACTGAAGTAATTTTTTTGATTGTACTTGCAAGATAGAGAGAGGGAGACGCGATGATCAGGAATTCTTTCCCCGTCGCAGCCTCCACGATGTCTGTCGTAACAGAAAGATTTTCAGACAGCAGATATCCCGGCAGATACCGCTTGTTTTCGTGTTCCTTATTGATGGAATCTGCTACATCCTGTTCAAGAGCCCACATCTGGACCTTGTGACCACCTTTTGCAAGCGCCTGGGACAAACCGGTACCCCATGCGCCGCCGCCGATAATACCGACAGACTTCGCTTCCATTACAATACCTTCTTATTCATAATTTAGAACCAGGAGGAACAATTGTCTTCCCAGTCGATGATTTCATTTTCTTTAAAAAATAACTGTATCTCCCGCGCCGCGCTCTCGTCGCTGTCGGAAGCGTGGATTATGTTGTGCTGCGTGTGCGAACAAAAATCTCCGCGTATAGTTCCCGGATGCGATTCCGCAGGACTTGTCGAACCGATCAGTTTACGGACGAGCATAACGCAGTCGTCCCCCTGCCACACCATCGCGACGACGGGCCCTGAAGTAATATAGTTTACAAGGCTGTCGTAAAACGGCTTTCCTTTGTGTTCTCCGTAATGCTGCGCCGCAAGTTCCGGCGTAATCTGCATCATTTTTAGACCTACAAGTTTGAGGCCTTTCTTTTCGAGGCGGCTGATGACTTCGCCTACGATTCTCCGGTTAAGCACACCCGGCTTAAGCATGGTAAAACAACGTGTCATAGCAATTAATTATAATGAAACAGAGATATTTGAGCAATATGGACTAGTTTTTCCTGTCGGACACTTCTACCAGTACCGTCATGAGCGTGACAAAAAACAGGAGCATAAAGGGATAGAGCGACGCACCCACCTTTCCCATGAGCATACCCGCAAGCGGCGGCACGAACGTGCTTCCGATATACGCGCTCGCCATCTGCATACCCATACCCGCCTGCGACACGTCTTTTCCAAACCTCCGGGGTGTCTGGTGGAGCAGCCCCGGATACACAGGCGCGCAGCCAAGCCCGATAAGCACGAAGCCCGCGCACATAACGACAGTCGTACGGGAAAGGATGAGAACGGCGATACCGCAAAAAATAATTCCCTGACCAATACGTATCATCTGCCTGCCTGAAAGCTTCATGGACAGAAAGCCGCTGACCGCACGCCCGCCTGTAATACCCAGATAAAAAACCGCACTCAGCGAGGCTGCCAGCTCTTTTGAAACACCTTTCTGCATAACCATGTACGAGCCGCCCCACAGACCCGTCGTTATTTCAAGCGCGCTGTAGCACAGAAAGGCGGTAAGTATGCTTTTCGCGGCAGGCAGCGCGAGCAGCTGCGGCACGGTAAGTGAGCGTACCCTGTTTTCTCCGGAACCGGAACCGGTCACGCCCGTATTTGACTTCCACAGTGGCAGAGACAAAAAAAGGACTGCCGTCAGAACAACCTGAATCATGCTGACGATCCGGTACCCGCCGGTCCACCCCGATCCGTGCGTAAGAGACGCGCCCATAATGTACGGGCCGACGGTCGCTCCGATACCCCAGAAACAGTGCAGCCAGTTCATATGCTGCGCTTTATAACGCAGCGCGACATAATTATTAAGCGCGGCATCGACGGGCCCCGCGCCCAGTCCGTACGGAACAGCCCAGACACAGATCATCCAGAAGCGGTTTGAAAATGAAAACCCCAGGAGTGCGGCGGCAGTCATTCCTACGCTTACCGCAGTAATTTTACCGGTTCCGAATCTTCGAACCAGCCGGTCGCTGAAAAAACTTGAAAGAATCGTTCCGCCGGCAATTATCATGGAAATGACGCCCGCCGAAGCGACCGGAACAGAAAGCTGACCGTACATGCTCGGCCACGCAGCTCCCAGAAGTGAATCAGGCAGACCAAGACTTATAAACGAAACGTAAATAATAATAAGCAGCAGACTGTACATACCATGCTCCTGAACGGTTTTTTAAACATACAATCTGCAGAAAATAAATGCAAGCGCCTGAAAAGTCACATCCGCCGTCAGTGCTACACGGTAAACGTTCACGGTACAGCGTTGATGATACCTGAATCGTCCTCGATGCCGACAAGTCCGCGCAGAGTCGACAGACTGGAAAGAAATGAGTAACGGGCGGATATGAGCGCGTTTTCATCAGTGCGCACGAGAGCCTGTGCAGTTGACACGTCGGAATTCGTCGCACTCGACAGTTTGAACTTTTCAAGCACGTTTTCATAGTTTGTCTTTGCGTAATCCAGGGCAGTAACACACGAAGGAATTGCAACGGCGGCAGAGATCCAGCTGTACACGGCCTGCGTCACGTCAAGATCAAGCGTTTCCCCCTGCCCTGCCGTGTCGGTCTGAGCCTGGTCGTACAGATTCTCCGCCTGTTTTACAGTATTCGCGAGTGTCCACGCATCAAGGTCCACGGATGCAGAAAGAGTCACACCAGCGGACGTAACAAGTTCCCCCGCCTCTGCGGAAAGTTTTCCGGAAAGCGATGCAGACAGTTTCGGCAGCACTGCTGCTTTCGCAGCGGCAAGCGTTCTGTCCGCTTCCTTCGCTGCAAGGATATACGCAGAATACGAAGGACTGTTCGTACGGGCAGACGAAACAAGCGACGAGGCGAACGCATCAAGCTGTCCGCTGTCGAGCGTTCCGAGTTGTTGTATGAGCACCCCGTACGTGCTGAAGTCAACCGGTGCAGGCTGCACTGTCACAGGACACCCCGTAAGCGATGCGAGTTTTGCCCTAGCCGAAACGAGCGCGGTCCGCGCCTTGTCCGCTGCAGCCTGATAACTGGCAATTTCCGACTGTGTTTCAAGCAGATCAAATTTGGAAAGCGTTCCGGCTTCAGCCTTTACCTGTGCAATATCAAGACGGAGCTTCGCCGCAGCAAGATCACTTTCAGCAGCTTCAAGAGACGCCTTGTCCTCCAGGACGGCATAAAAAGCCGAATCAACACTGCCGATAACCGTAATGCGGCCGGCACGCAGATCAGCGCGCGCACCCTGCAGTGCGTAGTCATATTTTTTCGACAGCATCATGTTCTTTCCACCGTCAAAGACGGTCGCACCAGCAGAAAGGTCAGCAGATGCGGTAATACCCGAAGAAGACGTGCCGGGAACATCGTATGCAGCCGAACCTGCCGCATCAAGGCTTGGAAGCGCCTGATACTGCTGCGCCTGTTTCACAAGCGACGCTTCTTGAACGGCGAGCGTATATTTTCTTACGGCGGCGGATTTTGCAAGGGCAGACGCACGAGCTTCAGCAAGGCTGAGTGAGGTATCTGCCGGAGCCGTGCGTGCTGCCGGCAGCGGAACAGGAACAGTCTGAGCCGACAAAGTCTGTGCCGCAAGCAGCAGCATGACCGGCATATATGTTCGAATGGACAGTTTCATAGTTTGCTCCAAAAATCATTCATAGCGCAGTGCGTCGATCGGATACAGATCAGCCGCCTTCCGTGCCGGGTACCAGCCGAAGAAAACGCCGACAGCCGCTGCAAATCCGGCAGAAACGGCGATGACAGCAGGGCGTACCAGCGTTGGCGTATTCATAAAACGGCGCAGAATGTACGCGGCAAGCAGCGCGAGCAGAATACCGGCAATCCCGCCGAGCAGACTCAGGATCATTGATTCAGACAGGAACTGAAGCAGAATATCCCGCCGCCGCGCACCCACCGCCATCCGTATTCCGATCTCGCGCGTACGTTCCGTCACCGACACGAGCATAATGTTCATAATACCTATACCGCCGACAAGCAGAGACACTCCCGCTATGGCGGCGAGCAGCGTCGTAAGTGTCTGCGACGTTTTTGACGCAGTTTCAAGTATCTGAGACTGGTTCATCACGCTGAAATCCGCGTCAGCTTTTTCTGAAAGTTTATGAGACTCGCGCAGGATAGCCGTCACTTCCGTCTGGGCCTCATCCATGAGATCATCGCTCATAACGCTCATTTCAATGGATTCTATCCTTCGGTCCTTTGTCAGCCGATTCACCGCAGTCTCAAGCGGTACCATAACGACGTCGTCCTGATCCGATCCCATCGCGTTAGCCCCTTTGCTTTCAAGCACCCCTATAACGGTAAACGGCGTCGTAAGTATTCTGACAGACTTACCGACAGGATCTTCTCCGGGAAAAAGTTTGTCGGCAACAGTCGTCCCGATCACGGCAACCTTGCTGCGGTTCTGGGCATCCTTTTCGGTAAAGAAATCGCCTTCCTTCATGTTCCAGCTTTTTATTTTCAGATAATCAGGCTCTATCCCGTAGACTGACGTTGACCAGTAATTCGAGCCCCCGACAACATACGTGCCCGAAAGACGCACTTCGCCGGTTATAGCCGCAAGATAGCTCGCCTCAGCCCGCAGTTTTTCTACGTCGGTCATAGACAGTCTGTTACCTTCTCTCGGTCCGCGGGGCGGCATGACCATGAGCAGATTCGTGCCCATCGAAGCGATCTGTTTTTTTATCTGTTCCTGCGACCCCTGTCCGACAGCCACCATGACGATGACTGAACACACGCCGATGATTATACCGAGCGACGTGAGAAAACTGCGCATTTTATTTCGCAGAATGCTCCTCATTGATACGGTAAAAAGTTTTGCCGCCGTCATACCCGTTCCCCCTGAGAAAGCCCGCTGTTCTTTCCGCGCCACGCCGCAAGATCTGCTGCGGCGTTCCGGCGTTCAGGAAGAGGTATATCCGACACTATGGCGCCGTCCCGCAGCGTTATCATCCGTTTACAGTACGCGGCAACGTCCGGTTCGTGAGTTACCATAACGACAGTCTTACCCCGGTCGTTCAGATCCTGGAACAGTGCCATTATCTCTATGGACATTTCGGTATCCAGATTTCCCGTCGGTTCGTCAGCAAGAATAAACGCCGGATCTTTCACCATCGCGCGGGCAATCGCAACGCGCTGCTGCTGTCCGCCGGAAAGCTGACTCGCCGTATGTTCAAGGCGGTCTCCGAGCCCCACGTCCCGCAGCGCGGCGGCGGCCCGCTCGCGTGCGTTTATTTTTATGCCCGAACGGTCGTAAAACAGAGGAAGCTCCACGTTTTCGATCGCGCTTGTCCGGGAAAGAAGGTTAAATCCCTGAAAAACGAATCCTATCTTTTCGTTCCGTATATCCGCAAATTCATCGGCGCCAGCCTTTGACGTTTCCGTTCCGTCAAGGATATAACTGCCGCCGGTAGGCTTATCCAGGCAGCCCAGCGTGTTCATAAGCGTAGACTTTCCCGAACCGGACGGACCCATGATCGCCAGGAATTCTCCTTCCTGCACGTCAAGATCAATACCACGGAGCGCTTTCACCACGATATCGCCTATACTATATTCGCGCCGTATACCGCGCAGCTCTATGACGGCCATATTTTTTACTCCACCTTAACCTTGAGGATGATCTTCTTTCCCTCAAGCTCGTCTGCACCGCTGACTTCAGTTTTTAAAGTGTCACTGATTCCGACTTGAACCATAGCCGCGGCAAGAGTTCCGTTCTCGTCAATATACCACAACGGTTTTCTGACAACAGAATCCTGATTCTCCCCGGATTTATCAGTCTGATTCTCCCCCTCCCTCTGACGCTGTCCGTTCTTTCCTCCCCGCACGCCGCGCTGCTCTCCCGGACCGCCGGGAAATCCGCCGCCAGGTATTTTACCGCCGCCCATTAAACTCGACAGCCCTCCGGAGCTTCCGGACTTGTCGGTCGTGCCGGTTTTTGTTTTAAGTCTTTCGTCATACAGGGCAAGAGCCGCCGTTTTTTCTTCCCTGCTCATACCGGCGGGAAGACCGGCTGTGAACAAAAGCCTGTTTTTCTCGGCATCAGTCAGCGTCGACGGCGTAAAACGGAGCGCCGCACTTGGTACCGTAAGCACGTTGTCTTTTTCTTCCTTTATAAAACTCAGGTTCGCCGTCATGCCCGGCAGCAGTTTTCCCGACTTGTTGTCCGCCAGAATGATGACATAGTAATAAACAAGATTATCACTCGTTTCGGGAACCAGACGGACTTCTTTCACACTGCCTGAAAATTCCTCGCCGGGAGCGGCTTCTACCGAAAACATTACTTTCTGTCCCGTTTTTATCGAGCTTATATCAAGTTCATCCACCTCAGCTTCTATTTCCATCTGTTCAAGATTGCCCGCGATAGTAAAGAGCGTCGTCGAAGAAGAGACAGATCCGCCGGTAACGCTCGAACCGGAATCAATTTTACGGGAAAGAACAATACCGTCTATCGGGGACGTAATGTACGCATACTGGTTGATTTCAGTTGTTATTTCTTCGAGCGACGCCTTCGCCGTATCAAGCTCAGCCTTGTCGATACGCAGCGTGACGAGCGCCGACTTATAATCAAATTCAGAAAGGAATCCCTTGTCGAACAAAAGTTTATCGTTCTGAACGGTAAGCGTCTGCAGATCGTACGTCGCCTGCGCCTTGTCGACCGACGCCTTCGCGGATTTCTCCTGAATTTTAAGCAGATCAGTGTTGATCGACGCAAGTATCTGCCCCTTTTTTACACGGTCGTTATAATCGACGTATACTTTTTCAATGCGACCGCTCATCTGCGCAAGCACGTCAACAGAAGAAACAACCGCGAGCGTTCCTGTGCTCGTGACCGTACTCACGACGGAACCTTTGGACAGCGTCGTAAATTCATAATTCTGTTTTTTTACCGCCGTCTTTCTGCCCGTACAGGACATTAACAGTCCGCTGCATGCGCATACGAAAAACATTTTTTTGCTTATCATACTTCTTCCTTAAAACAGGCGGAACAACGTATTTTTTTACCGTCTGCTGCCATGTATAAAAAATAAGTTCAAATCCAAACGCTGTCAACCGGGCACGCTCCTAATTTTCCGTTAATCTGCATGAATAAATTGTTATGATTAAAAAAACTTAAAACAAACGCGTTAAACCGGAGATCTTGAGTATGTCATAAAATAACTGTAAACGTTTTCAAAAATCAGACGTATTTTAAAATTCAAACGAGCACAGAAACATTAATAATTTCTGACGATTATAGACAATATTATTATTTATTCATCGTGATGAGCGGCAGCAACCTTTCGGAATTCTTCGCTGATCTCACAGAATATACTGACTATATCCGGGTCAAAATGAGACCCGGACGACTCCGATATGATCCGCACGGCTTCAGAATGCGGGAACGGCTGTTTATACGGCCGCTCGCTGATCAACGCGTCGTACACGTCGCTTATCGCCATAACGCGGCACGACAGCGGTATGGCAGTCTTCCTTAGTCCGTCGGGGTATCCCGTTCCGTCCCATTTTTCATGATGATGCAGCGTCAGTTCCATTGCGGACCTGAGAAACGAATTCTTACCGAGCCTGAAGGAAGCAGTCTTTATCGCGTTATACCCGATCACCGTATGCTGTTTCATTTCTTCAAATTCTTCCGGCGTCAGTTTCCCCGTTTTCATAAGAATACAGTCTCTTATTCCGATCTTACCGATATCGTGCAGCGGAGCGGACAGGTACAACGAATCAATGATTTCCGGACTCAGCTGCCCGCTGAATTCGTGCGTCATCATCATCCGTTCTGCAAGCAGTTTTACATAGCGTTTCGTCCGCTGGATATGCCTTCCCGTTTCATGGTCACGGAATTCCGACAGACTCGCCATAGCGTCTATTGACACTTCCTGCGTGATAGTAAGCTCCCGAGTACGCTTCAGGACGCGTTTTTCAAGTGCCTCGTTCTGCACAGACAGTTCCAGCTGCGAACAGCGCAGCGCAAGATGCGTCTGTATACGGGCACGCACTTCAACGATGTCGAACGGTTTTGTAATATAATCAATACCGCCGGCCTGGAAAGCTTTCGTCTTACTTTCCATATCTGTCACTGCGGTCAGAAAAATAACAGGGACGTCAGACGTAACAGGATTATGTCTGAGCCTTCGGCACACTTCGTATCCGTCCATACCGGACATCATGATATCAAGCAGAATAATGTCGGGGTGTACGACTTCCGCCGTACGGAGCGCCGTTTTTCCGTCAAGCGCGACCGAAACCTGGTACGTGCTTCCCAGCGCCTCAACGAGAATGTCTATATTGTCTGTAGTGTCGTCTACGATGAGCACGACACAATCGGACTGTTTTTTCATTCGCCGGACTCCTCCCCTGCGGCAGAACGCAGCTGTACGAGCAGACTGAGTGCCTGTTCATACTGGTAGTTTTCCGCACAGGAAATCATTTTTTCGTACGTGCCGCGGACACGCTCCGGCCAGAGCACGTCCGCGTAAAGCTGCAATACCCCGGAGCATTTTTTCGGCATGTGCATTTTCAGTCCCGGCTCGAACGCTCTGAGCATTTTCAGCAGCTCGCCCCGCCCTCCTGTCCGGCACGCGCGATGCGATCCCTGTCCGGACACAGCAGAAGCAGTACCGGAAAAGGAAACAGCGTTTTCTTGATACATGTCTGCTTTTTTAGCAGTGTCCCCGGCAGGATCTTCCCGGCCGGATGCTCTACGCCCGGTGGAACCGGAACTCCCGGCTGCCGCACTGTCAATTTCCAGAGCAGCCGTAAACCAGAACGTGCTTCCCTTTCCGAATTCAGATTCCACGCCCACATTCCCGCCCATAAGAGCCGCCAGCTGTTTTGAGATCGCAAGCCCCAGTCCCGTACCGCCGTACTTCCTCGTCGTGGACGAATCGGCCTGGCGGAACGGCTGAAACAGCCCCGCCTGCTGTTCGGGCGTTATGCCGATTCCCGTGTCCTGTACTTCAAAACGCAGCACGCACCCCGACCCGCTTCGCGACTGTTCGCGGACACGGACCACGATGCGTCCTGCTTCGGTGAATTTTACCGCGTTACCTGTATAATTAATAAGAACCTGTTCAAGTTTAAGAGGATCGCCGCGCAGTACCGGAGCGACAGCCCCGTCAGTTTCACAAACCAGTTCAATATTTTTCGCAGCGCACTGCTCTTTCATAAGATCAGAAAGACTATTAATAATATCAAAAATACTAAAGGTTACGGAATCCAGCTCCAGTCTCCCCGCCTCTATTTTGGAAAAATCAAGAATATCGTTTATCAGTTCCAGCAGATGTTTCCCGGACGCGCGTATTTTATCCACGTATTCTTTCTGTACGGACGTCACGCCGGACTCTTCAAGCAGATACGACAATCCGACAACGACGTTCAAAGGCGTCCTGATTTCATGGCTCATATTTGCAAGAAATTCGGACTTCGCCCTTGATGCGGATTCCGCAACCGCGCGCGCGTCTGTCAGTTCTTTTTCCATGGTCTTCTGCACGGTAATATCTGTCAGTACGGCGCACATACCCGTGTTCAAGCCGCCGGAACCGAGCGGAACACGCGAAGCCAGAAACGTACGCTGCCCGCCGCCTGCCGACGACGTGCACTCCTCTTCCGTACACGCCTGTCCGCCGGTGATGATAGACCAGTCCCGTTCCCTGTGACGCTTACCGGTTTCTCCGGAAAAAACTTCCTCACTGTCTCTCCCGATCACGTCCGCAGCAGACGTACCCGCGAACTTTTCAAACGCATGATTCACAAACTGATACACGTTCCCTGCGTTTTTCACATATACGGCAGACGGGATAGATTCAAGCACAGACTGGAAGAACAGCCTACTCTGGCTCAGTTCCCGGTTTGAGACGGAAAGACGTCTCATAAGTTCCTCGCGTGTCGGCAGAGAAATATCTCTGGTAATTTCCGCGATGCATTCTTCGGACAGAACGGATGACATATCATGCTCAAAATATTTAATAAGTTTATATACGCGCTCACCCGATTCTGATTCTGCAGAAAACACCCTGTCGAACACGCCGGACGCATACGGTACGATCCGTCCCGCATCAGTGATCTCAAAAGCCACCGCCGGACGGCAGGATAATTCAGTGAGCAGGATCCTTGTTTCGGAACATTCGCCGGACGCCAGAACCGCACGCATCTGCTCGGAAATGACCGCGCAGATTCTCGCCGTCGTGATCGCGGAAAAGCCGAGACGAAGCAGCATCCGGTATATTTTCATCCGCGAGGAAACAACAGACCTGTTTTCCCCGGCAGAAAGACATCCGACGTACGTCATACGATAAGCTCCGGCTGTCTGCAGTTCTTCTTCCATTTATACACAAGTACCCTGGTTCCCAGACCGACGAAAGATTCAATAAAAAAATCGTCCATCATGTTCTTTACGCTCGGAAGTCCCAGTCCAAGACTGTTTTCCTGCGAACTGTACTGTTCGCGGAGAGCCATGCCTATATCAGGAATACCCGGGCCTTCGTCGCAGGCAAGCAGCTCTATTCCCTCCGTATCCTGTGTTTTTCTTTTAACAAGGCTCACCGTGATCGTACCGCATCCCGCGTACCGCAAAATATTTGTAGCAAGTTCGGACGCTGCCGTTGCAGTCATAAACTCGCACACCTGGCAGAATCCGGCAGAAGACGCCAGTTCACGGACAGCAGAAACGGCAAGCTCACTGTCGAACACTTCCGAAAGCGCTATGGATTTTGTTTCAATAACCGTACAGCCGCGTCCGGAAACAAGACGGAACGGACTTCCGCTGGTATTCATACGGACCACCTCTGCTTTTTACGCAAGTCCCTCTCAAGCAGCGCAAGCCCCTCGTCGAGCGTACACGCGGATCGGACTGCACGCAGTTCGCTTTCCAGTCCAAGATCAAGGATAGAGCAGACCACTCCGGGAGACAGACCAACCCAGACGACGGGAATCCCCATTACGCCGAGCGCGCCCACTGCGTTTTGCACGATGGTAAAGACGCTGGAATCAAAAACGACACGCGGGAAAAATTCAGTAACCACACCCTCCATCCCGTGAGAAGCATGCTCAAGCACCGCCGTAAAATCCGAATCCTGCGTTTCAGGAGACATTTGACCGTCAAGCGCTATAATGAGAATTTTTTTTACCTTGCGTCACGGATACGGTTCCGCCGGAAAAACAGTCCATAGCACTACCTCACGTTTATTAATTCTGAGCTTTCTTCCGCACCTCCAGCTCCAGCAGAGAAAAGGCAGCCAACAGCGCGTCCTGCAGCGTAGTTTTCGTATTCACTTCGCTCATCTCCACCCCTATGTGAATTATCGTCTGCGCCACGGCTGGAGAAATACCGGACAATATGCACTCGCAGCCCATAAGCTTCGCAGCCTTTGTTATTTTTATCAGATGATTCGCGACCGCAGTATCCATGGCGGCGACACCCTGTATGTCGAGTATGATAACTTTCGCGTACGTCTGAAGAATTTTATTAAGCACGCTTTCCATCATATACTGCGCCCTCATAGAATCGATCACGCCCACGACAGGCAGAACGAGCACGCCGTCCCAAAGTTGAATAGTCGGCGTAGACATCTGCCGGATCATGCTGCTCTGTTCACGCAGTTTGTTCTCATACTGTATCTGCTCGGTAATGTCCACGGCAATCTCAACAACACCCGTCGTCTCACCTGTTTCGTTTTTGAGCGGAACTGCGTAATACATCGCCGGCATCGGCTGGTTGTTCAGCGTCACGTCACCTCGGGAACTTACAGGTTTGTCGCTTTCAAGCGCCTGCTTCATCCAGCATTTTTCGGTTTTACAGCATTCAGAATGAAAAACCTGATAGCATTTACATCCTATAATACTTCCGGGATCAACGTTAGCCCGTTCCGCAATGAAATTATTCGCATACAGAATGTCAAATTCCTTATCGATGGCAAGTACGAACGCCGGAATCTGATCAAGAATCTGGGCTTTGAGTTTTCCATTCGCTTCAAGGGCGGGATTTTCTTTTTTTTCCATACTTTTCAGGTCTCCATAATTCACTCATGTGTAAGTATTTACCACACTACATGGTAAATCAAAAAACACGCTATTTCAACTTTATGTCAAAACAATATGCTTTTTTTATCAGAATGAACGTATCCTTTACAAAAAACAGTTCCTCAGATATAGTTGATACCATACATATTCCGGCAGAACTACATGAACTACTATATTTTTCAAGGACAAAAGATTCTCGTAAAGACAGGCTCACACATACTCCCGTCCGCTGCAGTCTGGAAAGCGTGCGCTGATTCCGGTCTCCTCGTCCGTTCGTTCAATGAACGGGCGTATTCCTATTCAGCCGCGTCATTTCCGGCTGAAACGACCGTTCCGCTGCCCGACTCGTACGAATACATCCCTCTCCTCCAGTTTTTTGCAGAAAGTAACGACGACGAAGGCGCTCTTGCAGCCCGTGCGGCAGGACTTCTTAACTGGCGGACGGTAAACACCTTCTGCACTGCCTGCGGTGCGGCGCTTGAGGACGACGACAGACTGACTGCACGAAACTGTCCAAACTGCGGTAAACAGTACTTTCCCCGCATTGAGCCTTGCATTATCGTGCTCATTACGCGCGGAGACGAACTGCTTCTTGCCCGGCACAGGATGAGAAATCAGGATATGTATACGTGTATTGCAGGATTCATCGAAATCGGGGAAAGCGCCGAACAGGCCGTCGTACGGGAAGTACGGGAAGAAGTTGGAATAGAAATACAGAAGCTCCGGTATGTCGGAAGCCAGGGCTGGCCCTTTCCTGACCAGCTCATGCTCGCATACCGGGCAGAGTTTAAAAGCGGTGAAGTACGCGTGCAGGAATCAGAGCTGTATGAAGCCAAATGGTTCACGCGCGACGCGCTTCCGTCACACCCGAAAGCCGGCAGCATGGGCTGGCGGCTCATCACGGGTATTTACGACTAGAACCGGATATTGTCCTTGTCGGCCGGCCCGACCACAGCGAACCACCGGGACGGATTATCCACCCAGTATTTTTTGAATGCCCTCGTCACGTCGTCGGCGGTCACTGCCTGTATTCTGTCGATTATTTCGTCGTACGTGTACGGATCTCCGAATTCAAGCAGGCTGACCGCGATTCTTCCTGCGACGGCGCTGTTCGTCACCGACGAATCATAGAAGGAATTGACATATTTATTTTTGTATCCCTCAAGCCGGTCTGCGACAGATGCGGTTACGAACGTCCCGTCGGCATTCTTTCCGTCGATAACTTTTCCCGACGCGAAGAAATCCTGTGCTTCTTTCTCATATTTCACAATTCCGGCAAGATCGCTCGCTTTATAAATATACACGTCGAGCAGACCGGCCTTCATCGGCAGAATTGAAGAACTCGGAGTGTAGCAGGCGCCGTATTTTTCCCTGACAACGTTGAACAGCACCTGATCGTACATGGCAGATGCTATGTATGCGGCTGCCAGGTCGTCGCTGTAATACGAAGGACCCGCGTACGCCTTCTGGAGATACCCGGTTCCGGCCGCTGCATCGCTCGTAACAACAACAGGACCGCCGCTTACAGAAAGCGGAGGAACCGTCCTGGACGCGAGCTCGTACGACTGCCGCTTTATTTTTCCGATCGTTCCGTTCAGCTGCTGCGCAAGGCGTTCCGCGTCGAAATTTCCGACAGCTACTACCATGATACGGCGCGCGTCCATATCCGCGTCGTGCAGTTTCCGCATATTCTCGATCGTAATGCTGCCTATCGAATCGGGTTTTACAGAGGAACTGACCTCATACGGATGCCCTTTGAACAACGTTTCCGTCATAGTATATCCGAGCATACTCTCCGGGTCGGTCTGCAGCTGCTGCAGCCCCTGCTGGTAATTCATCATCAGGGTCTTGTACTGGGCTTCATTGTACGTCGGATTAATAAACGCGTCCGCAAAAACGGGGAGCACCCTGTCGAAATAGTAATCGATACAGCTCATCGAAAGCATAGAACCTTCCCGGGAAGACGACGGCGCTATTGAAAAATTCATCTCATAGGCAAGCTGCTGCAGCTTTTCGTAGCTGTAATCCTTCGACCCGTACGTCATCATGCTAAAAAGCGCGTTTTCAAGCCCGGACGTATCCTTCGTCAGATAATCGGTACCGCCTTTTACAACGACTGCAAGCGAAAGGATTCTGTTCGCAGTATTTTTCTTCACGTACAGAGGCACTCCGTTCGCAAGCTGTACAACCTGCACGTCGCGCTGTACGGCCGAACTTTCCGCTGCAGCGGAAAAACAGACGGTCGCGACGAACGCGGCGCAGAACAGAACGCGGATCACGCTATGTTTACCAAACAATTTGTTCATTTACCAGTCTCCTTCGCAGACGTATACGCGGGATCTTCATACCAGAACGCCGTTTCTTTCGTTATTTCCGTAAACCCTGCGTCAGCAAACGCCTTTTTCTGCTGTTCGTACACGGCAGGATTAACAAGCACAGTGACGAGTGCGTTCTTTCCGTTAATATATTTATTAAGAAAGGCGTCTACTCCGTCTTTTTCTATCTTGATCATGTTGTCTACGTAATTGTAATAGTAATCGTCCGAAGCAGTTATCCACCAGAAACGCAGATTGCTCTTCACCTGCCCGGCGGTTTCAGAATCGTTTATCCAGTTGTCCTTCATTTTCTGATGGATCTGGTCAAACTGAGCCTGAGTGAATATATTCTTGTCACCTAAAATACCGGGAACTATCTTTCCGGTCAGCGTCTTAAAGAACAACTGGGCGCGCTGCGGCAGATCCTGTTCAGGATTTACAACGAGCGCCGCAAAATTAACAAGACTTGACGCGCGTGTCGTCTGATACCCTTCTCCGACATATTCCGGATCGGGTATTCCTATTTCCTTCGTATCGATCATCGTTTTTACGAACACTCCCTGCGGATCCTGGAACAGATACCCCGTTACGTCCGCGGCGTATGTAGACGATACGTCGCGTCCTGCGTCCGGTCCACGGAACGTCACTAATATCCTCGCGATCTGCGGAGAAATTTTATCGTTCGGCATCACCTGATACACAGTATGCGCAAGCGGTTCGTCGGACTGCGGCTCCGGCCGGAAGGCCCCCCGGTCCGGGCCGTTCTGCCCCGGACCGCACCGCTCCTTCGCACGTGCG
>Ga0183099_1000696_pt1 | contig 22567 bp, 13 predicted proteins | sample Biomet1_FD_127788 | JGI IMG/M metagenome (GOLD analysis project Ga0183099, IMG submission 127788) | Microbial communities from bioreactor (seeded with anoxic lake sediment) at LBNL, California, USA - Biofuel metagenome 1 | ecosystem: Engineered > Bioreactor > Anaerobic > Unclassified ...
TGGTGTCGCCCTATCTACCGTAGGCGCGGGCTACAAACTTTTAGGCCTGATATTGTTCTTGCGCCATGAACACTGGCGACTAAGCGCTACTCTCTCACAGCGTCACCGCCCTTTTAGTCGTGGACGTCATATGCGTCGTGCTTTCACTTTTTGGCTCTGGGCTGCACCACAAGTGCTCACAGCTATTCGGCATGCCGCTGACAAAGACGCAGTACGAAACGCTGTACAACTTGAACACAAGAACTCGTTAGACTGTCCCTACAAGCCACAACCACTATCCCAACGAGCCCCTGCGGCACAACATAAAGAGAATTGCCCGATGAATGAACGTTATTGCTCACGTATCGCCACGGAAATGTCTTTGTCCGCCTCGCAGGTAGCAGCCGTGGCCAAGCTGGTCAGCGAGGGGGCCACGGTCCCCTTCATGGCCCGCTACCGTAAGGAAGTCACGGGCTCCCTCGACGAGGTGGCCATCACAGGCATTCGCGACCGGCTAGAAGACCTCGCCGAACTCGACAAACGCCGTGAGGCCATGCTCGGCTCACTGGAGGAGCGCGGCCTGCTGACGCCGGAGCTGAAAACAGCCTTGGATACGGCCCAGGACAAGGCCCGGCTGGAGGATGTATACCTTCCCTACCGGCCGAAGCGGCGCACCAGGGCTTCCATGGCGCGGGAGAAAGACCTGGAACCCCTGGCCAAGGCCCTGCTGGCCCAGCAGGGGCGCGATCCCAAGACCCTGGCCCTGCCTTATGTGAGCGAAGCCAAAGGGGTGCCGGATGTAGACGCTGCTCTGGCCGGGGCGCGGGACATCCTTGCCGAGGAAATGGCCGAGGAACCCCGCCTGCGCGCGGCCATGCGCGACCTGTTCGCCCGCCGGGGCCGGTTCCAGTCCAAGGTGGTCAAAGGCAAACAGGAGGCCGGGGCCACCTTCCGCGACTGGTTCGCCTGGGATGAGCCTCTGCGCACCATCCCCGGCCACCGTGCCCTGGCCATGTTCCGGGGCGAGGCCGAGGGCTTCCTTTCCCTGTGCCTGCGCCCGGCGGAGGAAGAAATTTTTGAGCTGGCCAAGCGCGCCCTGGTACGCGGTCGCGGACCGGATGCCCTGGAGGTGGAAACCGCCCTGGCCGATGGCTGCAAGCGTTTGCTCGCCCCCTCCCTGGAGAGTGAAACCCGCGCCGAGGTGAAGGCCCGCGCCGATGCCGAGGCCATTCGTGTGTTCGCCTCCAACCTGCGCGGCCTGCTTTTGGCCCCGCCCCTGGGGCAAAAGCGCGTGCTGGCCCTGGATCCTGGCTTTCGCACTGGGGCCAAGCTTGTGGTGCTGGACGCCCAAGGCACTCTGGTTGCACCACACAACCATCTACCCCACCACTTCTCCCAGCCAACGCGAGGCAGCGGGCAAGGTCGTTCGCGAGCTGTGCGGCCGGTTCCAGGTGGAGACCATCGGCATCGGCAACGGCACCGCCGGACGCGAGACAGAGGCCTTTGTACGCGAGCTGAACCTGGGGCTGCCCGTGGTGCTGGTCAACGAGGCCGGTGCTTCAATCTACTCGGCCTCAGAAATTGCGCGGCGTGAGTTCCCAGATCTGGACCTCACAGTACGCGGATCAGTGAGCATAGGCCGCAGGTTAATGGACCCCCTGGCCGAATTGGTGAAACTCGACCCCAAATCCATAGGCGTGGGCCAGTACCAGCACGATGTGGACCAAGGCGACCTGCGTCGCGCCCTGGACGATGTGGTGATGAGCTGTGTCAACGCCGTAGGCGTGGATGTGAATACAGCCAGCCAGGAACTTCTGACCTTTGTTTCCGGCCTGGGTCCGGCTCTGGCCAAAAACGTGGTGGCACACCGCGAGGAGCATGGTCCCTTCCGCAGCCGTGATGCTCTGCGCAAGGTGAAGCGCCTGGGCCCCAAGGCCTACGAGCAGGCTGCGGGTTTCCTACGCGTGCGCGGCGACGAGCCCCTGGATCAAAGTGCCGTGCACCCGGAGCGCTACGCCTTAGTCAAGCGCATGGCCCGCGACGCCAAGTGCGCGGTGCCGGAGCTCTTGGCCGACCCAACCGCGCGGGGCAGGGTGCGCCTTGCGGACTACGTGGAGGGCGACCCGCAAAACGGCGGCATCGGCCTGCCGACCCTGACCGACATCATGGCCGAGTTGGAAAAGCCTGGGCGCGACCCGCGCGCGGGGTTCAGCGCCTTCGCATTTGCCGATGGCATCAACCGCATCGAAGACCTGACCCCCGGCCTGGAGTTACCCGGCATCGTCACCAACGTGACCAAGTTCGGAGCCTTTGTGGATGTGGGCGTGCACCGCGATGGCATGGTGCATGTGAGCCAACTGGCGGACCGTTTCGTTTCCGACCCGGCGACGGTAGTGCATGTGGGCCAGGAAGTGTTGGTACGCGTCGTGGATGTCGAACTCGGGCGTGGTCGCATCGGGCTCAGCATGCGTGGGCTGACAGCAGCCAAGAATACCCAGCCCTAGTGGGCGCCCCGCAGGGGCACAGTGATCCCTGGTGGGCAAAGGCTGGCCTTCTCCGTTGTTCGGCGCGTCCCCCTCAATATGGGGAGGGTCCATGCCAAATCGCTTTCTCTCTCAAACAGGGAGGGAATATTTCGCTACGCCCCCCTGGTCAGGGTGGCCCGCAGCCCCCTGAAAAGAGAAAGAGGGCACACCGGGGCCTAAGCACCCTACCCCAACAGCTTGCCAACGACGAAACCCCACTGCACGCAACCAGCCCCCCCCTCACAGTTGCAGGGAGTGTACGATGCGTTCACGGGGTTATGTCTTGAGCTCAAGTGGAAACGCACACCAGCAAAGGGTGTGGGGCGTGCTCTAGCGCCGTTGTGCTACTGGTGAGAACACCAAATAAAACTCTGAATATCAATGAGATCCACAGGCTTCAGCAATTCATGGTTCGCAAGCTGGGCCGAAACAAAATGGGCCATTTTACGAATACGGTCATAGGTCCGCCAATTCGGGTGGGCGTTATACGCAATGTCGTACGCAAAGGCTTCCGAGGCTTTTACCGTAATCGTTGGTTTGACGAAGATATGCGCCGTGGGGTCGCTGAGGAACGGGAAATAGGTGGCGATGGTCCATTTGCAGGCTCCCAGCTCGGTCAAGGCCTGGGTAAAGCCCTCAAAACGCTGCATATCTGTGCCTTCGCCATAAATCTGCTCAAAAAGGGCTAGGCTGAACAACTTTTGCTCGGCATCGCCGCGCTTCAAACCATCGCGCAGGGCCATACCTTCCTGGGGGAAAATAAGGTTGGTTTTGCTGATGGCGCGCAAGGCCAGACGGCACACTTCATCAAAACGTCCAGCCTTGATCAACGCCGTAAAAGCAGCGTTCCCCAGTATTTCATGGAAGTTAGAGCTGGCTTTAACCTTATATTCGCGCTCGTTGGTTATGTAGTCAGAGCTTTGGAATCCCTCAGCGAAACGAGCTAAAAAAGCCTGTTCCAAATCAGGTACGGGCCGGTACCCCTTCAGCGTCTTGTGGCGATCCACCTGGTCCAAAACAAAATGCCGGTCCGGCTTTTCAGCTGGTTCTAGCCTGTCCAACAGCATAATCTTTTCGCCAGCAACATTTTCAAAAAACACTCGAGCCTTAGTATCTTCAATAATTTCAAGGGTTTTTCCGACACCCCATTCCGGCTTCGCTGGGCTTGTAACAAATTCGCCTTCGGTAATACTCATTCTATTCTGCTCCATGGCGGTAACAAGTGTAGAACTCAATATCACGGGGTCACCGCGTGTATCATCACAAGCTACCCCATTCGCTGCCACCCCATCAAGGATTCCCGTCATTTATTTTTTTGGCGGCCCTTCCGCTCACCCACAAAAGACTGCTCACCGTGTCATAATCAAGAGATATTTGTTGTACGAAAACACAACGCAGTGTATGGCTCAAACTGTCTAATGGCAATGTGACGTGAGAGTTACGTCCTTCAACGGAGAAACCATATCTGCCTCAAAGCGGGAGCCCCACTCGCATGGCCGGACACCGCACGACTCCACCGAAAGCTGACAAGCCTGTCCCCGCCAGCGGACCCAAGCGCAACGTGCTCGGGTTCCCTGTTGTTGTGCTAGGCGCTTCCGCCGGGGGCATTGAGGCCTTGCGGGCGCTGTTCCAGGGGCTGAGTGAAACGCCCAATGCCGCTCTCATCGTCATAACACACCTGCCAGCGGACAAAGAAAGCCACATGGCCGAGGTGCTTTCTCGATTTACCTCTATTCCCGTGCGCACGGTGGATAACATGACCCTGCTGGAACCGGGGATACTGTATACCGTGCCTCCCGGCTGGGATCTTGCCATACGGGGAGGCGTACTGCACCTCCTTCCGCCTAATCATCGCCTGGATTACCGCATCATTGACCGTTTTCTGGATAGCCTCGTCAAAGATCAAGGTCCGAACATCATTTGTGTTCTTCTTTCGGGCTCCGGCACGGATGGCACCCTGGGCGCCATACATGTGGACAAGGCCGGAGGCTTGGTGCTGGTGCAGGACCCCGCCACGGCCATCCACTCCAGCATGCCGCTCAGCGCGCTGGAATCCGGCGTAACAGACGCTGTGCTTTCCGCCAAGGCATTGGGCGAGAGCCTGCCGCAATACATCGCCAAGATAACCGCCTGCATGGGGCGCAAAGAAGACACGAGCACCATGCGCAAGGTACTGGAGCAAGTGCTGCAGCACATTGGCCAAGACATGACCGGGTACAGGCAAAGCACCATCGAGCGTCGCATCAACAAACGGCGGATGCTGACCGGCAACACCAGCCTGCAAAGTTACCTAAGCGAAGTGGAGCGCAACCCGGAAGAACGACAAATGCTTTTCAAGTCGCTGCTTATTGGCGTTACCTCCTTCTTTCGAGATACCGAGGCCTTTGAACTGCTCCGCGAAAAGGTTCTGCCAAACATCTTTTTCGGTCATGATACGGATGGTCCTGTACGAATATGGGCGGCTGGCTGCTCTACAGGCGAGGAAGCATACTCCATCGCCATACTCATCGATGAATACATGGCCAAGTCAGGCCAGCAACGCAGCGTCAAAATTTTCGCCACCGACATTGACGCAAAGGCGATAGAACAGGCACGGAAGGGCAGTTATCCGCAACGTGTGCTGCAACATCTTTCGCCGGAGCGGCTCAACAACTACTTCCGCTGTACTCAGCGCGAATGCACAGTGCTGCCGCGCCTGCGCGAAAGCATCGTCTTTGTGCACCACAACCTGCTGCAAGACCCGCCTTTTTTTGCACATGGATCTCGTCATCTGCCGCAATCTGCTCATCTATTTCACACCACCGCTGCAAGAAAAGGCCTTGGCACTGCTCACCAATGCACTCAACCCCAGTGGGTACCTCTTTCTTGGCTCGGCGGAAACCCTCGACGCGGCAACCCTGCACGTTGAAGCGGTGGAAAAAAAATGGCGTCTGTTCCGCAGTTTGACGGGCAGAAATCGTAGCGGACTTCGTCAGGCCCTCGTCATGCGCCACTCCCCTTCCCTGCCGGACTTGCCGGACAGCACCTTCCAGGCCCGGCGAAAAACGCCTGCCACCATGGCTACAGAGGCACTGCTGCGCCACTTCAACCCGCCCTCCGTGCTCATAAGCCTTGAATATAATGTGCTGCACATTCATGGCGATACAACACCACTGCTCTCCCTTTCCACCGGGGAACCCAGCCTGCAATTGCTCAAACTGGTGCGCAAAGACCTGCGTATGCACCTGCGCGAGGCCCTTCAAAAAGTCACACAGTCGCAGCAACCGTTCAGCACTGGGCTTCTGCACATGACAACCGATCCGCCCCAGGGCGTTGAGATATGCGTGGACCCGGTCATGAACGAGGCAGGACAACTCTCGGCCCTGCTTGTTATTTTTAAGGTAAGCCCCCTGCCGGATGACACAACAACGCGGCGCGAACAGGAACCGCTGACGGGAAATGCCTTAGTGCAACGCTATGAGGATGAGTTGCAACGAACGCAAGAGCACCTGCAAAATGCGGTAGATGACTATGAAAAGCTGAATGAGGAGCTGCGCGCCTCAAACGAAGAACTCATCAGTATGAACGAGGAGTTGCAATCTTCCAACGAGGAGATGGACGCCTCGCGCGAGGAATTGCAGTCACTGAACGAAGAACTCTCTGTCAAAGTGGAGGAACTCGCCAAGTCCCACAGCTTTGTGGAAAACCTGCTGCGCAGCACCAATGTGCCCACTGTGTTTTTGGATAACGAGCTCAAGGTGCTGCAAGCCACGCCAACAGCAAACGAAATTTTCCACCTTGCCGCCTTTGATAAGGGCCGTTCCATCGGCGTCATCAAGGCCCGTTTGCGCGATGACAACTTGCTGCCTGATGCCGAGCAGGTACTGAAAGACCACACCCAGCGAGACCGTGAGCTGCTGAGTGAGGACGGGCGCAGCTTCATCAAGCGCGTGTTCCCCTATTCCAACACCCACGGCCAGGTTGACGGCGTGGTTATGACCTATACGGACATAACCAGCCTGAAGGCAGCGGAAGAAGTGCTGCGCCTGAACAACGAGGAACTGGAGAAGCTTGTCACCATCCGCACCGGTGAGCTGGAGCAGGCACGCAGGGAGTCAGAACTCCGCGCGACGGAGATGGAAGCGATTATGGAGCAGACCCCCGCAGCGGTGTGGATTACCCGCGACACGGAGGCCAAGACGATCATCGGCAACCAAACGAGTTACCGTCTGCTGCGCATGCTGCCCGGCTCCAACGTCAGCAAAGCCGAAGAGGGGGTAACCTACATTCCCATGGCGGAAGGACGCGAGCTGCCCCTTTCAGATCTGCCCATGCAGCAGGCCGCCCGGGGTATACCTGTCGTCGGCCGTGAACTCGACATCTCCTTTTCCGATGGCGAGGTACGAACCCTGCTGGGTAATGCCACCCCACTCCGCAACTTTTTGGGCGAGGTTTCCGGCGCGGTGGGTGCCTTCCTCGATATTACAGACCTCAAGCACGCCCAGCTCCAAGCAGAGCGCTGGCAACAGATGTTTGAGAAGGCAGAGTTCGGCCTAGCCATAGCCAGCGTGGCAGACAACACCTACCTTTCTGTTAACCCAACATTTGCCCGGCAGCGTGGTTACACGCCAGAGGAACTCGTCGGCAAATCCCTCTTTGATGTGTACCCGCCCTCTACGCACCACCATATCAAGGAGCATATCAGCAGCTTGGATGATGTTGGCCATGGCGTGTTTGAATCACAACACCGGCGCAAGGACGGCAGCATTTTCCCCGTGCTTGTGGAAGTCACCGTGCTCCGCAACTCCGCAGGCAAGCCAGAAGCCCGCATGGCCTACTGTCTGGACATCACCGACCTGAAACGAGCGCGTGAGCAGGCCTCACGCTGGCAATACGTTTTCGAAAATGCGCAGTTTGGCTTGGCTGTTTCTCGCACTTCAGACAACACTCTGCTGACCGTGAACCCCTCCTTTGCGCGGGAACGCGGCTACACGCCAGAAGAACTTGTCGGCTTTCCCGTGGCGGAGCTCTTCCCACCTGAGCGTCGAGCAGAGCTTCTCAATACCCTTATCTCGTTGGAGGAAGCTGGCCACGGCGTGTTCGAATCCGAGCACGTGCGTAAGGATGGCAGTACCTTCCCAGTTCTTCTTGAACTGACCATTCTAAAAGACAGCGAGGGACAAACCCTCTCGCGTGTCGCCTATGCCCTCAACATCACGGACCAAAAACGCGCCGAAGCGGTGCTACATGAGAGCGAAAAGCGCTTCCGCACCCTGTTCTCCTCCATGATCGAGGGGTTGTGTGTGTTGGAGATGATATACGATGAAGCCGGAGAGCCTGTGGATTACATCATTCAGGATGTAAATCCAGCCTATGAGCGCATCCTGGGGGTTGGGCGCGAAGAAGCAATCGGGCGCAAGGTAACGGAAATATTCGGCTTTGCCACGGCGCCAGATATGGATCGTTATGCCACTCTGGTCAGAACAGGTGTTTCCGTGACCTTCGACACTTACCTGCCGGAATTGAATCAACACTTTCGTGTCTCGGCCTTCTCGGTACAAAAAGATATTTTCGCCGTGGTGTTTCAAGATATTTCCGCACATAAACGAGCGGAGGAAGCCAGACGCCTGGCGATGGAGGAAACAGAGCGCAGCCGTGCGCAATTTGCAGCAGTGTTCAACGCCGTGTCCGATGGCATCGTGGTTACGGACATGACAGGCGCATTCATCATGGTCAACGATGCCCACGCGCGGAACAACGCCTTTGCCAACGCGGAAGAGATGAAACGCGACCTGGGCTTTTATGCGGACAAATTTCGCCTGGCCGAGCTGGACGGCACGGAGCTGCCGTTTGAACAGTGGCCGATCAAAAGGGTTATGCGCGGGGAAAGCGTGGTCAACTATGATCTGCGCCTGACACGAACCGACCTGCCCTTCGACCGCATTGTCAGCTACAGCGGCCACCCCATGTACAACGAGCACGGCGTGCAGGACCTCTGCGTCATCGTGGCGCGCGATATTACCGACAAAATGCGTACTGATGCGGACTTACTGACGACCTCCAGACGCTTGCGTTTGGCTCTGGAGGCCGCAAATGCAGGTACCTGGGAATGGGATCTGCTCACGAACAAGTGCACGTGGTCGTCAGAATTATTTCGCCTCTCCGACCAGGACCCAGAGACGACAGACCCCTCTTTCGCCACATGGCTTTCCTCCATACACCCAGACGAGCGCGCTACTGTTCAGCGTACTGTAGAAACGGCAGCGACCAAGGGTGAACAACTCGCCCTAGAGTATCGCGTCAACATGCACGCTGGAGAACCCCGCTGGCTGTATTTACGCGGGCAGCCCCAACCGGACGATAACGGCAAAATCCTTCGCTATCACGGCATTGTTCTCGACATCACCATACGCAAGCAGGCTGAGAATGCCATTTGCGCCAGTGAATTACGTTTCCGCGAGTTGTTCAATCTTTCGCCCGTTCCGCTTTGCTATTTGCACGAGAACGGCACGTTTCTCGATATCAACAATCGGTTCATCGCCACCTTCGGCTACACACTGGAGGATGTTCCCAACATTGAACACTGGTGGGTTCACGCCTATCCTGATCCTGAGTACAGAGGCTGGGTGCAAAACACCTGGCAAGCGGCTTCCGAACAGGCAAAAGCCAACGGTTCCGACATCGCAGCCCTGGAATATCAGGTATGCTGCAAAGATGGGCGCACGCGTACAGTGGTCATCTCCGGCATTTCTGTGGGTCAGGGCTCTCTGGTCACCTTCTTCGACATCACGGAACGCCGCCAAGCGGAAAACGCGTTGCGTCAAAGCGAGCTGAAGCTCCGAACTGTGGCGGACTATACCTATGACTGGGAATACTGGCGCGACACCAAGGGCAAGCTCGTCTGGGTTTCCCCCTCGTGCAAAAGGCTGACAGGCTACACGGCCCAAGAGTTTCTCGACGACACAAGCCTGGTGCAACGCATTGTTCACCCTGAGGACCGGGACGCTTACGACCACCACCTGGAACGCACCCAAACGGATAATGATTCCGCCTCCAACTTGGACTACCGCATCCACCACCGTGACGGCCATGTGGTATGGATCAGCCACCATTGCATCAACATCAACTCTGCCGAGGGCATGCCCTTGGGCCGTCGCGTAAGCAACCGCGACATTACGGACCGCAAAGGCTATGAAATTGCCCTGGCGGAACGCAAGGAGCAATTGCGCTTATTTGTAGCGCATGCGCCCGCCTCCATCGCTATGTTCGACGTACAAATGCGCTATCTGGCAGTCAGCCAGCGCTGGAAGCAGGACTATCACCTGGGCAATGTGGAGCTCATCGGATGCAGTCACTACGACATCTTCCCCGAAATTTCAGAGAATTGGAGAGAGGTACATCGCCGTTGCCTGGGCGGAGCCGTGGAGCGTATGGACGAGGATGAATTTATACGTGCCGATGGAACCATTCAGTGGATTTGCTGGGAAATACGGCCTTGGCACAAAGATACAGGCGAAGTCGGTGGCATCGTCTGCTTTACCGAGGACATAACCGCCCGCAAGCAGGTCAACATGGCCATACGCGCGGCCAAGGAGGCAGCAGAGGCAGCCAATATGGCCAAAAGCGAATTTTTGGCCAACATGAGCCACGAAATCCGCACCCCGCTCAACGGAGTGCTGGGCATGCTGCAACTGCTGCGCGACGGCGCCACTCCGGCAGAGCAGAAGCTGTATTCCACTAAGGCCCACGATGCGGCACGCCGTCTGCTCTCGCTCTTAAACGACATTCTTGATTTCTCGCGCATGGAGGCCGGGCGCATTACCCTGGCTCATGAACCTTTCCAATTGTCCTCCCTGTTCGAGTCCGTCAGCAATGTTTTTTCCATGGCCTGTGCGCAAAAAAACATTATTCTCAGGTGCAAGGCCGACGCAGCCATGCCCCGCCAATTCCTCGGAGACGAAGCACGCCTGCGCCAATTGCTGTTCAATCTGGTCGGCAACGCCGTCAAATTCACTCCGGTGGGCTCAGTCAATGTAACGGCTTGGTCGCAACCGTTCCAGGGTGCTGCCGACAAGGTTCACCTGTATTTCTGCGTCTCAGATACGGGCATCGGCATACCGCCAGAAAAAGTCGAGTTGGTGTTCCAGCGCTTTACCCAAACGGATGCCTCGTACACACGCAAGTATGAGGGCGCCGGCCTCGGTCTGGCCATCGTAAAGCGGCTTATGCAGGTAATGAACGGCGATATATTGGTCGACAGCACCGAAGGCGAGGGAACAGCCATTTACCTGCACCTGCCCATGCGCATCTCCCGTGCAGCCCTGACGCCGCGCCCCCATGCCGATCATGCCCATACTCACAGTCACAAAAAGCTGAACATCCTGGTGGTGGAGGATGAAAGCATAGGCCAACTGGCCATAAAGACCATGTTGGAACGACTCGGCCATGTGGTGACCTGCGCAGAGAACGGGCGCAAGGCGGTAGAAGCCGTTGCCGCCCAGGCCTTTGATTGTGTGCTTATGGACATCCAGATGCCGGTGCTCAATGGAATGGAGGCCACCGAGGAAATCCGCAACATGACCGGGACGCCGGATCGCACCCAGGTGTGGATCATTGCGCTCACGGCCTACGCCCTGGCCGGGGACAGGGAACGCTTCCTCGCCGCTGGGCTCGATGACTACCTCAGCAAGCCCGTACAAGAGGAGCAGTTGACGAAAGTTCTGGGGCGCATAGGACGGCACAAGGCCTCCGCGTAAACTTCCTGGGCTGGGCGAAAATGCTCGCCTCAAGACTCGCGGCGGAAAAAACGTCCTAAATTGGCGGGCGGGCCGGAGTACCGCCGCAACCGAGCATTGGACTGGACGAGCACCAGCACGGCGATGGTGAGCAGATACGGCGCGGCGCGCAGCACCCACACGGGCAACCACTGGGCACTCTCCGTTTGAAAGCTGAACTGCGCGGCAGTCAGTGCGCCAAAAAGCAGCCCGCCCAGCAAGGCCCGCAGTGGCCGCCAGGTGGCGAACAGCACCATGGCAATGGCGATCCAGCCTTGACCCGCGCTCATGCCCTCGCGCCAGCCTGGTGTGTAGGAAAGCGAGAGAAACGCTCCGCCCAACCCGGCCAAGGCACCGCCAAAACACGTACAAGCATAGCGTACCAGCCCAATAGGAACGCCCGTGGCATACGCTGCCGAGGCATTCTCTCCACAGGCGCGCACCAACAGGCCCGTGCGCGTATGCGCCAGCACCCACCACAACAGTGGGGCCAAGAGCAGCGCCAGGTACGTCAGCACAGGCTGGGTAAACACCGCCTGCCCCAGTACGGGAATATGCGCCAAAACCGGAACCGGCACGGCTCCCAGCACCAGGCCAGGCGCGCCGAGCAGGTCTCGACCCAACACGCCGGTAAGCCCCGCGCCCAAAAGTGAAAGTGACAAACCGGAGAGGACTTGGTCCGCCCCCAGGGAAACAGCAAAAAAGGCATGGATGAACGCCGCAGCAGCACCAGCCAAGGCGGCAGCGCCAAGGGCCGTGGCGGCATCACCCGTTGCCGCGCCCGTGGCAAAACCAGCCAGCGCGCCAATAAGCAGCATGCCCTCCAACCCCAGATTCAGCACACCGGAACGCTCGGTGATAATTTCACCATAGGCGGCCAACAGCACCGCGGTGGAGGACTTCACGGCAATTTGCGCCAGGAGCGCCAGATTTTCCATGCCTGGGCTAAGCAACATGGTTATCCTCCCCGCTATTCTCGTCACAGCTCTCGTGGCGTTGCTCAAAACGCTTGGTGGTGCGGCCAATGATCTGCACCCGGTTCGCCGCCAAAAATTCTCCCAGGAGTGCCCCAAACAACAAAGCAGCCTCCAGAGCCAGCACCACTGCGCCAGGCAAACGTAAATCCGTTTGCAGTTGGTCCGCCCCAACAAGAATCGCCCCAAGAAACCACGCGGCAAAAGGCACGGCCAAAAGGTTCAGCCGAGCCAAAAAGGCCACGATAATACCCGCGAAGCCAAAGCCCGAGGCCAGACCATCCTGAATGCGATGCTGCACCCCCAAAAGCTCGCCCGCACCGGCAAGGCCAGCCAGCGCGCCACTCAGACACAGGGCTGTAATGGTGATTCGCGCAGCGCGGAACCCGGCATAGGCGGCCGCCTTGGGGCTTTGCCCCAGCACACGGGCACGAAAGCCCCAGCGCGTGCGCTCCAGCAACAGCCACAAGCCTACAGCCAGCAGCAACGCCAGGGGCAGCCCCCAATGGGCGCGCGTGCCCCAATCCGCCGGGAACAGCATAGGCAGCCATACATTCTGGGGCAGCTCCACCGTACCGGGAAAGCCCATGCCCTCAGGATCGCGCCAAGGGCCATAGTACAGGTGCTCCATAAACAGCGCTGCCACGTAATTGAGCAGCAGCGTGGTCAAAATCTCGCTCACGCCCAGCCGAGCCTTGAGCAGACCAGGCAAAAAGGCCCAGGCAGCCCCGCCCACGGCACCAGCAATAAGCGCCGCCGGCAACCCCCAAAAAGGCGGCAATCCAGGGGAAACAAACAGCCCGACAAAGCAGGCGGCCAGTGCGCCGCACACAAACTGCCCCTCCGCGCCCACGTTCCATAAGTTCAGGCGACAGCACAGAGCCACGGCGAGGCCTGTAAGCGTCAGCGGAGCTGTTTTAAGCAGCACCTCGCCCAAGCTGTAGCCACTGCCAAGGGCGCCTTCAGCCATGGCCCGCCACGCAGCGGCAGGCGAGGCACCGGCCAGGGCAAACACAAGCGAGCCAAGCAGCCCGGCCAAAGCCAGGGCGAAAAAGAGCGACACGGCAGCGCGTACAGGCGCGGAGGTGTGCCTGGGCCGCAAAACAAACCGCAGCCCCATCATTTCAGTTCTCCCATTGTGCTTGATTCAGACTGGCCTAATTGGGGCTGGCCGTTTTTGGGGTGGCCCAGATTTGTTGTGCCAGCTCCGTCGAGTCCAGCCATAAGCCGCCCGATGCGCTCAAAAGCCTCTGGTGCATCCGCCTGCACAACGCCAATGACCCGCCCCCGGTACAGCACTGCGACGCGCCCAGCCAGTGCCAAAGCCTCGGCGGGGTCGCCGGTGACAAGCACAACGGCGGCAGTATCCGCAGCCTCGCGGATGGCGGCATGCACCTCGGAAACAGCAAAGACATCCAACCCTTGCGTAGGTTGCTCCACAACAAAAAGCGGTGCGGCCTTTGAAAGCTCACGCGCCAAAATAAACTTTTGCAGGTTGCCGCCAGACAGCTCGCGCGCCTTGGTCTGCGGACCTGTGGCAGCCACGTTGAGCGCCTCGATGGCCGCTTTGGCCGCGCGCTTGCCTGCCCCGCGCGAGAAAATGGCACCACGGCTGCCGGTAGTGGAAAGCAGCATGTTTTCCGCCAGGGAAAGCTCCGCCACAGTGGCCGTGCCGTGGCGATCTTCCGGCACATAGGCCACCAGGGAGCGAAAGCCCGCGCGGTCCGGCCTGCCACCGAGTATGGTGATTTCGCCCTGCGCCGGGCTGACCACACCGCCCAAAACAGCCGCCAAATCCTCCTGGCCATTGCCCGCCACGCCTACAATGGCGAATATTTCACCACGCGCGACATCGAAATTGGCAGCAGAGAAAGCTGGCGGCTCGCCCTGGCCGGTAAGCCCACGCACGGAAAGCACCGGCTCGCCACCTGTTTGCCGGGGTGGTGGCGCAGTTTGGCTCAGGTCGCGGCCCACCATCAGACGAGAAAGTTCCGCCATGTCCCAACCTGTGGACAATTGCGGGTCGCGCGGGATATTCCGGGCAATCATACGGCCCCGGCGCAACACAGAAACTTCATCGGCGGAATCGGCAATTTCCGCCAGCTTGTGCGTGATGAGCACAATGGCCCGGCCCTGGTCCGCCAGGCGGCGCAGGGTCTCGCACAGTCCGGCGATCTCGGCCGGAGCAAGCACGCTGGTCGGTTCATCCAGAATAAGAATGCGCGCATCCCGCGAGAGTAGCTTGAGAATTTCCAAGCGCTGACGCTCGCCCATGCTCATTTCCGCAACACGGCGGCGGGCATCCAGCACCAGCCCCCATTGTGCGGCCAAGGCCTCGGCACGACGCACGGAAACAGAACCGCCATCGGCCAGGGCCAAATTTTCCGCGCCAGTCAGTGCCTCAACCAAGGAAAATCGCTGGTGCACCATGCCGATGCCCGCGCGCATGGCCAGAGCCGGAGAGCCCAAGGCCAGCGGTGTACCGTGAAGGTACATTGCGCCAGAATCCGGCATAAGCCAGCCGGAGAGCATGGACATGAGGGTACTTTTGCCTGCGCCGTTTTCACCCAACAGGGCCTGGATGCTCCCGGCGTGAATGTCCAGGTCGATGTTATCGCTCGCGAGTACGCTGCCCTCTGTGGACGAGGAGCCGCCGAAGCGCTTGCTCAAGCCCCGACACGAAAGCAGCGGTGCTGTGCTGGCGGCAGATTCGGCGCAAGCAGTCTGTGGTGCGGAGAAAGACACGGAGGTGGGCGCAGTCATTGGCGGTATCCCAAAAAAGTATGAGGGACCGAGTCTCCCCGGCCCCCCCTTGTTGTATGCGGTATTCAGTCGCGGACCAGGGCTATTCGGGCAGTTTGCCGGAAACGCCCTTCACAAACCAGCGCATGGACAAGAGATCCTTGTCGGAAAGCTTCTCGCCCTTCTTGACGCGCAAGGTCCCGGCCTGGTCCGTGATGGGGCCGACAAAACTCATGTCTTCCCCCTTGACCATCTTGGCCTTGAGGGCCAGCACCTTGGCGGCCACAGCCTTGGGCACAGCCTTGCCGAAGGCAGTCAGGCCAACGCCACCGCCCTCAAATCCGGTAAAGATTTGGTCGTTCTTCCAGGTTCCGGCAATAACCTTTTTCACGGCATCCGTGTACACTTGACCCCACTCAAAGGTGGTGGAGGTCAGCGCGCAGGCAGCGCCGTACTTGGCGGCATTGGTGCCATAGCCAATGGCGGGAACACCCTTCATGCAGGCGGCCTTGGAGGAATCGGAGGTATCAGCCATCTGGCGGATGAGGTCATGCTTTTTGGCGGCAAGCACCTCGGCCAGGGTGGTTTCGTTCACCGCGTCGCGCCAGGACTTAAGCCACACAATGGTATTCAGCTTGTTGGCGTCGAATTTGGCGCCTTTCTCGGTCAGGCCACGGGTCAACCCCAGGGTAAAGGCATTGATGCCGCGAACGACTTCCGGGAGAGGCTGGGTGGCCACAGTGCCCACGTTCTGAAAGCCCATAAGGCCGGCCATGTAACCCGCCAGATATTCGGACTGCTCCACACGCACCATGTACGTGCCCATATTGGGGCGGGTTTTGAATCCGGCGCAGTTCATAAACTTGACGTTGGGGAACTCCGCCGCCACCTTGTACATGGGCTCCATGTGCGTAAAGGTGGTGCCGAAAATAATGTCGTACCCCTGGCGGGCGTAGTTGCGGATGACGCGCTCGGCATCGGCCGGGGACATGACGTTCTCGGTGTAGGAAACCTCGACCTGACTGCCGAGCTGCTTCTTCATGTACTCAATGCCGTCGTAATGGGCGGTGGTCCAACCCTGGTCGTTGATGCCCTCCAGAAGGACAAAGGCCACGCGAACTTTTTTGGCGGCGGCCTGGGCCGGCGCGGGGGCAAAGGCAAAGGCGCACACAGCGCACAGGGCCAGCACAGCAGCGATCAATTTCTTAAAATTCATGAGAATATCTCCTTTCCATGAGTCGTAGAGGAATGGCGGAGGCAGCCTTCTGCTCCGCGCGGTTGTGTACCGCATTGCCTCTCCCTGGCACAAGCTTTTCATGCCCTGCTCCGGGGCATTTTCCCTGCCGGTGGTCCAGCTCAAAGTAACTTAGGGCTGGGCGGCCTCGTCGGCGAGGGTGGCCTCGATGTCCAAAGACCTGCCCTCACGCAGTACGGTCAGCTTCACCCTATCCCCGGCCTTGAAGTCATCCAGGCGGGCCAGCAGCGCACCGATTCCGTCCACGACCTTGCCATCCACGGCGGTGATAAAGTCGCCAGGCAGGAAGGAGCCATCCCCAGCCAAACGCACGCCCTCAAGGCCAGCGGCGGCGGCGGGGGAATTCGGGCGTACCCGCAGCACCAGCACACCCTTGACGCGCAGCCGGGCGACGGCCAAATCGTTCAGCCTCTGGTCAACCTCTATGCCCAAGGTGGGGCGAGAGTAGTTGCCCTTGGAAATAATCTGCGGCACCACGCGATTGATCGTATCGACCGGGACGGAGAAACCGACGCCTGCGCTGGCACCGCTGGGGCTGTAAATAACGGTGTTGATGCCGATGAGCCTGCCCGCGCTGTCGAGCAACGGGCCGCCGGAATTACCGGGATTGATGGCCGCATCGGTTTGAATGAGATGCTCAATGACGCCGCCAGTATCCCCCTTGATGGAACGATCCAACGCGGACACGATGCCGGTGGTCAGCGTCCAGTCGAGCCCGAAGGGATTGCCGATGGCAAAGACCTTCTGGCCCACTTTCAAATCAGCGGAAGTGCCCAGCGGTAGCGGAATGCGCTTGCCCTCGGACTCTATGCGCAGCACGGCAAGATCATGCATAGGGCTTGCACCCACCACGGTGGCCACCTTTTCCTGACCATCAGACAGGCGGACGCGGACCTCCGCTGCACCGGCGATAACGTGGTTATTGGTCAGAATATGCCCATTTTCGTCCCAGACAAAGCCGGAGCCCGTTCCGCGCGGAATGGTGAAGACATCGCGACTAAAGGCATCCATGACGTGCTGGGTGGTGGTGATGAACACCACGGAATCGCGGGAGCGCTCAAAAATTTCAATGGTGGTTTTTTCCTCGGCGGCCAAGTCACCGCGGGGGGTAACAACCCGTGGCGCGGCATGGTGCTGCTGCCAATAGCGAATACCCCTGGGCACTGCGAACCAAGCGACAGCCGCGCACACTATCAGAACCACCGCAATTTTGAAGCGGCGCATAAACTTTTGCAGACCCAAATTTACCGTTTTTGCTTCCATGACGTCTCCCCGTATGGCACCGGCCTCTTTCCGGCAGCACTCTCATGCCACTGGTCAGGTCCGACGACGAAATGCGCGGCCGCGGAACGCGGCGACACAGTCGCTATGTCATGCCTTGCCCCTGTCTTTCAAGAGGGCAAAGCCGACAATCCGCACCTGTTTCACTCTCGGCGCGCCCGAGTGGCCAGCGCTTCCTCAGTGGGGAGCGTGATAATGAAGGATGCGCCCTCATCCTGGCGCGATTCCACAAGCATATTCCCGCCGTGCCCTTGCGTAATGATGTAATAGGAAACCGAAAGCCCCAAGCCCGTGCCGACGCCGGGTGCTTTGGTGGTGTAGAACGGCTCGAACACCCGGCGACGCACCTCTGGATTCATGCCTGGCCCGTTGTCGGATATCTGGATTCGGACACCCTCATCAGTGGCGCGAACCACGATGGTAATGGCCGGGGCCTCAATGGCCGGCATTGCCGATGCCATGGCCTGAGCGGCATTGCGCAGAATATTCAACATAACCTGTTCCATTTCCGTCTCGGTGCAATTGACTCGCGGCAAGTCGTCGGCATAATCCCGAACAATGCGAATTTTCCTAAAATCATAGCTTTTTTTCAGGTCATAATCGCTGCCAGCCAGCTCCACCGCCTTATCGATGATGCCAGGCAAATCGCACACCGTCCTATGCGATTCGCTCTTACGGCTAAAGTCGAGCATGTGCCGGATGATGGCTGAAGCACGCACTGCCGCGGCCATAATGTCATCAATGAAGGCGCCCAGGTTGCGGGCCACAAAATATTGGCGCAACAGCTCCATATCCAGACCAATAGCCGCAGCAGCCTCTTGATTCTTCTTAAAATCCGGGTTTGTGCGTTGCAGCAATGTTTGAGCGGCCTGGAGCACAATGCCGAGAGGATTGTTGATCTCATGGGCAATACCTGCGGCAATGCCACCAACGGAGATCATCTTCTCGGTCTGCACCATCATCTCCTGCATACGCCGCAGGGTCGTTATGTCGCGTACAATGGTCAAACGGTAACGTTTGTCACTGAGATCAATCACCTGCGAAGAAAGCAAACACAAGGCCCGGGAACCGTCCTTGTAACGCGCTTCTGTTTCAAAATTAACCACATGGCCATCACGCAAGAGCAAGGCTGACAGGCGTTTCCTGGATTCATCGTCGGCGTAAATGCCTATATCCTTGGTGGTACGGCCAATGACTTCCTCGCGCGTAAAACCGGACATACGCAAAAATGTTTCGTTCACATCCAAAAGCTCGCCGGTATCCAAATCAGCAAGGCTGATGGAGTCCGGCGAGAGCCGGAACAAGCGCGAAAACTTCTCCTCCGACTGGCGCAGACGTTCCTCAGAGCGTTTACGCTCGTTCACGTCCTCTATGGTGCCCTCCAAAAACTCCGGTTCTCCAGCTGTACTGAAGGAAAGTGAGGCATTGATGGCTCCGAAAAAACGTGTTCCATCACGCCGCTTAAATTCCACCTCGACCCGCGCACCAGCGGGATTGGCAAGCAGGGACTGCCGCAGGCGTTGCTTAAAAACCGGTTCATAGTACAAGTCCGTGCCCACATCGCTGACGTGGTCCATAAGCTCGGCAGGGCTCTCGTATCCCAACATGCGTGCCAGGGTCGCGTTCACTTCCACAAATCTGCCGGAATATGTGGTGCGAAAAACACCAAGGGGACAATTATTGAAAATGGTGCGAAATTTCTGTTCGTTCTCCATCAATGCCAAGGCGGAGAGCTTGGAATCCGTGATATCCATGAGGTAGCCGCTCCATGTATGGCGACCATGCTTGAGCTCGCTGATGCGGGAAGAGCCGCGCACCCATTTAACGGGACTGTTTGGTAAAACAACGCGGAACTCATGGCAAAATTCGGAATTGGTGTCCGCGGCTTCGTCGCTCGCGGCTAGCAGGCCGGCTTGGTCCTCCTTGTGCACAAGAGAAAAGAAGGCGTAAGGATCGGCCACCATTTGTTCGGAGGAGATGCCCAAAAGCTCCTGCACCTTTTCGCTCACAAAGGTAAAGCGGTTGCCGAGCTCATGGTCCAGGCTCTCCTCAATCTCGTAAATGACCACAGGTGCCGTATCCGTAATGGAACGCAAGCGGTTCAGAATGGCCCGTATGCGCGTCTCAGAGGCTTTTGCTTCACTGATATCGCGGATAAAGACACAGCTTTGCAGCACTTCGCCCGTGTTCGATACAGCAATAGGAAACCGGAGGTAATGCCAACAGTGTTCGCCATCCGGCAGGCTAAAATTCAGTTCGCGCTCCGTGCGCACACCCGCGCCTTTGCCTTGTGCCTCATCTTCCGCCAAAAGCCGGCGCACAGGCTCCGGCAGCATATCCTCCAACCGGGGGCCTAAACTCCCCCCCAGCGCCTCAGACCCTGAAGAATGATCCTGTCCAGGCACTGCTGTGCCGAGCAGCGCATCAAATCCCGCACTCTGTAGCAGCAACCGCCCCCTGTCATTCACAATAGCCAAGGGAACCGGTGTATTATCAAAAATGCCGCGCAGTTGCCCGGCTAAACGTGCCGTTGCTCCACCAAAAAATCTGCCCAGAAAAATCACTGCAGCAATAGCCGCCAGTGTCAGTAGAGAAACAAACAGTAAAATTTTCATAAGGTTGGCACGCTGCTCGGCGCGCGTGGCATCCACATGAACGCCCACACGCACAATGCCGGACTCACCACCATAGGCTCTGCCTTGGTAGGGTACGACAGCTTCCTTGACCACCCGCCCGGCCCACAAACGCTCCGTCAGTTCCGTCACTCCGACCGCATCGCCGAATATGCTGGTGGCAGCAGCCCCTCCCTCGTTACGCAAACCAACGCGTGCCGGATCGCTATGGGCAAGCACCACCCCCTGCCGGGATTCCACGGAGACATAGGCCAACTCTGGAACACGTGTAAGAAGCGCAACGGCAATACGCTGCACTTGGAGCGGATTTGTACCGCCCTGGGCCAAAGATTGGCTGACAAGCAGACTGATGGCACCGCACAGCCGGTTCTCCTCATTCGCCTGGGATCGGTGAAACAGGTTGGCAGCTACGCCGGTGGCAAAAAGGGCAAGCAAAAGCACCACCGCGCCAAAGCTGACCATCAGCCGGAACTCGTAAGGAAACGCGCGGTTAACCCTGTTGTGCAACATAAGGTGAAGGGCTCCAGCCTGTTTGGAGGTATGGGACACGCAAAGGGGAAAGGCCAGTGTCACCCTATAGCTATACATGAGCGACCAACCCGAGGCAATACACCTACAGTTCCTGGTAACTGAAAAGACGGTGTCCAGAAAGCTTCTTGCCAGCATGAATGCGTTTTAGTATAAAGTACTACAGGCACAAATATCAGGAGCAGGATCATGGAAAGCAATCAAAAAGAAAAGCAAGAACAAGAAGCTCCAACCGGGCGTCACAGTCTGGAATCCAAGCCTGATGGTCCCCGCGCCGAACGCCTGCCCGGTGCACACTTGCGCCTAAAGCTAGGTGCCAGCCTCAACGTGCGGCTTATGTGCGTCAACATGAAGTATGAAGCCAAGGTTGTTGGCGTCGAACAGTACGGTTATATCATCATTCAGCTTCGCCTGCCGCAGGATACCCTGACCCGCTTGACGCAAAACAACCAAGTCATCGTCCAAGTCATTGTCGATGGCATTGCCTACGGGTTCCGCTCCCAGGTGGTCAACCGCATCACCAGACCCGCCCCGCTGCTGTTTCTCGCCTTCCCTGACACGGTTGAGCGCTTGGTGCTGCGCAGCGATGAGCGCGTCACAGTAAGCCTGCCCGCGCATATTCACGGCAAGTATGGCGATCATGACGTGATGATTGTGGACATGACCAACTCCGGTTGCCGCATTACGGCCAAAACCGACTTGAAAGACCCGCTGCGCGAAATACGCCCCGGCGACGAAGTGCTGATGAGCACACTGCTGGGCCAAGGCGAAAAGTTTATGGCCCCGCTTGTTACCCGCCGCGTGGATTCGCAGCACGGCATGCTCTTTGTCGGCGGGCAGTTCCGAGACCTGGATAACGACAAGGCCCGCCTTGTGGCGGAGTATGTTCAGCGCATAGCAAGCTACACTTCGTCTTTGGCATAAGCCACCCTGCCCCTGGCGGAAGAATTTTCCCCTGGCCCCAGCCTTGCATAGGCAGGCCAGGAGGAAACGCCATGATCCGCATCAGCCCGCAACGCATTAACGAACTGAACATGCTGTACGGTGGTGATAGCACCACCAACACCGCGACATCAGAGACATTCAGCCAGCTTGGAGCCGCTAAAGTCTTAAAAGATAGCGACACAAACGGTGACAAAGTCATTACCTCAGACGAGGTAACGCTTTCTCAGGCTGCCTTTGACAAGCTTGATGCCGATAAGAATGGCAAGGTGACGAAGCAAGAACTGGAGGCGACTTTCTCCGGGAAAGGCGACCAAGTTTACTCCTACTTTTTGCAAAAGCGTAAAGCAGCAAAAAGTTCTGAGTTGCTTGATGTGATTATGAACGGCAAAGCCTCGTCCAACGCGTCCTCTACCTCCGTCAACAAGGCGGCTCAGCAGTACATCACCAACAAAGACAAGAACAAAGACGGTTATCTCAGCAATGCCGAGCTCAATCTTTCCGCCGCAACATTCCTCAAGCTCGATGTGAACAAGGACAAGAAGATTGACGTCTCCGAGATGCGGACGGCGCTGAAGGGCTATTCGACAACGCTGCTGAAATACTATGGAACCTCCAGCACAAGCTCCACCAGCAGCTCCTCAAACGGCATCATCAACAGCTTGCTGGATGTCATTTAAAAGTGAGCGAACGCAAAGGGATGTGGAGGATAGCTCCCACCAGTAGGAGGGGCTAGAGTGCGAGGCGGTAGAACACCGTATCCACGGCCATGACCGGGAAGCTCGGCGGTAAGTCCTGCTTTTCGATGCGGGTAAAGCCGCTCTTTTCATAGAACCTGTGGGCGGCTAGAAAGCGTGTGGTGGTGCCCAGAAAAACTTCGCGCAAACCACACCCAGCGGCATGCTCCAGCAAGGCACAGCAAACCACACCCAGCGGCATGCTCCAGCAAGGCACA
>Ga0183099_1000697_pt1 | contig 22554 bp, 21 predicted proteins | sample Biomet1_FD_127788 | JGI IMG/M metagenome (GOLD analysis project Ga0183099, IMG submission 127788) | Microbial communities from bioreactor (seeded with anoxic lake sediment) at LBNL, California, USA - Biofuel metagenome 1 | ecosystem: Engineered > Bioreactor > Anaerobic > Unclassified ...
GATCCACCTGTTCCCATACCGAACACAGTAGTTAAGCATTCAGAGGCCGAAAGTACTTGGGTGGAGACGCCCTGGGAGGATAGGAAGTTGCCGGTTGGAAAGCCTTTTTTGGCTTGGATTTATGGTGGCTGTGGTGAAGCGGTTAACACACTGGATTGTGGCTCCAGCACTCGTGGGTTCAATCCCCACCAGTCACCCCATATTCTAGGGGCATAGCTCAATTGGTAGAGTAGTGGTCTCCAAAACCATTGGTTGAGGGTTCAAGTCCTTCTGCCCCTGCCATTTTTAAATTTAATAGCTGACACGGAGTGGTACTCAAGTGGCTGAAGAGGACGGTTTGCTAAATCGTTAGACGGGGTAACCCGTGCGAGAGTTCGAAACTCTCCCACTCCGCCATTAAAAACGAACAGGGTCTTTGGAATAATATTCCGAAGGCCTTCTTTTTTATTTCCACAATCATTCCGATGGGTTGCTTAGAATAAAATAAATCAATGCCGGAAAAGGGAGAAGGAAACATTTCATGACGGTAACAGCGAGGGAATATATAGATTATGGCCTGTTCTTGGCACAAACAGGGAAAATAGAAGATGCGATCAGCATTTTTTGTCAGGCAATTGAAAAAGATCCGACCCAGGCGGAGGCTTATAATAATTTAGGTGTTCTTTTTCGAGAGAAAAGAGAGTTGCGGTCGGCTGAAGCATGCTTTCGAAAGGCAATTGATTTGCGGCCGGAGGATGCAATTCATTACAACAATTTGGCATTGGTCTTTTTGGATACACAACGCTTAGCGGAAGCAGAATTGTGTTTGCAAGAGGCTTTAAAATTCGATGCCGATTTGCCGGAACTATACAATAGTTTGGCTTTGGTCTATGAAGAAGAACATGAAGTGGAAAAAGCGCAGCTTGCCTATGGTCGCGCTATTGAAATACATCCCAAGTACACTGCAGCATTGTATAATTTAGGCATTTTGCTGAAAAGTATAAAGCAAAGCGAACGAGCAGAATATTGGCTTAAGCAAGCAATAAAATCGCAGCCGGATTATGGGCCAGCTGAATTTGCGCTAGCCACGTTATATCTTCGCGAAGGCCGCTACGCTGACGGCTGGAAACTATATGATGCTTCGCGGCTGCTAAAAGTAAAAAATCGGGCTGGGAGCATACCAATCTGGCAAGGCGAGGCCTTAGCCGGGGGGAAGCTACTGCTTTTTTATGACCAAGGGTTTGGCGATACGATACAGTTTGTTCGTTATGTGGATATGGCAGCTGCCTTAGGTGCCAAAATTGTACTTTGGGTTCAGGCGCCGCTGCGCGCATTGCTGGAAACTTCCTATCCTGAACTGGACATTTATGCTGGAGCGGCAAGGCCTGCCGAGCAATTTGACTATGCCTGTTCCCTGATGAGTCTGCCCAAGGTGTTCCATACAACCATGTCGACGATTCCTCGCGGGATTCCTTATATACAGGCAACGCCTGCCTGCATGGAAAAATGGCAAAACCGTCTGGCGGGAGTCAATCCTCTCAAAAAGAAAAAAATTGGTGTTGTCTGGGCTGGCAATCCCAAGCACAATGATGATCAAAATCGTTCGATAGCATTTTCGTTATTTCATTCATTGTTTTCGGGCAAGGATGTCCTTTGGGTTAGTCTGCAGGCTGGACAAAGAGCTCTGGATCTGACCGGTGCATCGGCAAGAGTAATCGATTATTCGGCAGAATTTCTGGACTTTTCACAAACGGCCGGACTGATTGCCAATTTGGATCTGGTGATTACGATTGATTCTGCGGTAGCGCACTTGGCCGGAGCTATGGGCAAGACGACATGGCTGCTCCTGCCGTTTTCGCCGGATTGGCGCTGGCATATGGAACGACGGGACAGCCCTTGGTATTCAACTATGCGCTTATTTCGTCAAACGGCAAGCGGCGATTGGCCGGAGGTGTTAAACAGAGTAAAGATAGCTTTGCAGGACTTTATTTTGCAAGAGCCGGGAAAATAAAATTATTTTTACTGTGATAATAGTATTTCACGATGTTAAATGGGGTGACAATAATTATTTCAGATGAAGAACTTGCAATGCAGTTACAACAGGGAAATGAAATAGCATTGGAAACGTTGATTGGCCGATATCATTCCAAGATATTTTCTTATATTTACCGAATGAGTAAAAATTATCATACGGCAAATGATATTACACAAGAAGTATTTATTAAAATATGTCAAAATATAAAAAAATATAATGCAGAATTTCTTTTTAAAACTTGGTTATATACGATTGCTTCAAATACTTGTAAAGATTATTTGAAAAGTGCGTATATGCAAAAAATAGTTCCAAGGCCTGAAATAGACGATACTATTCGAGATGCTGAAGATACACCGGAGGAGCTTTTTCAGAAGCAGAAGGAGCGAGAAGCAATCATTGAAGTTATCAATCAATTAAGCGATATTTATCGGGAAGTAATAATCCTTCGCTTTTATGAAGAACTAAAATTAGATGAAATAGCCTTGATTTTGAATATTCCAACAGGAACAGTAAAATCCAGACTATTTAATGGCTTGCATATTCTAAAAAAAATGCTTAATGAGGAGGCTGTGGAATTTGAATAAATATCAGGAAATTCTTACGGAGATCGATAAAGATGCTGATGACAAAAAATGTTGGACGTATTTGATAAACTGTCTAAGTATACAGTACCCGAGCCGGCAGCGATGAATGTTAATTTATTGCAGACCCTTAAAAATGTTTTACAGGAGAATGTGGAACCACAGCCACTACTTAACCCCCTAGATAAATCTATTGTACAGAGAAATATCGGCAGGAGCGGATTCGAAACTGTTTTTTTGTTATTAAAATCGCAAATACACTTAATTTCCTGGCACTTTTTTTTGATAACCGCTCTGATTTTTTTTGTTGGAGTTTTTTTAACAAAAGAAGATCCCACACTGACTTTTTTAATAAAGGGGGCACCTTTGTTAGCTCTGTTGACAATTTTTTATGAATGCCGGGGTGCCGTTTATGGAGTGAATGAAATGGAAGCTTCTTGTCCGTATACTCCGGCACAATTGGCTGGTGGGAGAATTATTCTAACAATGGTCTAGAGTATTATTCTATGTACGGCAGCTACGGGTGGGATTGTTTTATTTCTTTCTGCCAATTTAGCGGGAGAAAAACTATTATTATGGAAGTTGATTCTTGATTGGTTGGCACCACTGGTATTCTTTTTGGGAATTTCTTTGGGGATTTCTTTGCGCATAGGCATAGGTTATGCTTGTGGTTCGGCTTTTTTTCTATGGCTGCTGGAAGTTATTCTTGAACAAAATGGTTTGTATCAATATTTTAATGCATTAGCTATATTTAAGACGATGCCATTACTTTTTTTAGGGATTGGTATAGTACTGATTGTTTTTTATATACGACACTTGCGTTTTGCCGATAGGGAGTGTTTCTATGCCGAGTAAAAATGAGCGAAAAAATATGCTGCAGTTGTATTCTCTTACAAAACTTTTAAAAAAAAGCAGCGTTCTAACAGATATTTCAATTGCATTGCCGAACGGAGTATGTCTTTTGACAGGACCAAATGGTGCGGGGAAAACAACCTTCATGCGAATTCTAGCGGGGGTAATTGCGCCGACATCAGGGCGTGTATATCTCAATGGAAAGATGTTTTATGCAGGAAGCAGTGCCTTTAAAGCACATATTGGATATGTACCGCAAAGCTTTGGCGTTTATCCGGAGATGACGGCAGAAAAATTTTTACGCTATTTTGCAGAACTAAAGGGATTGCCCGCACCGTTCCTGCAGCAGAGGGTCGAGGACGTAATGAAGATTACGCAACTTACAGAGATACAAAACAAAAAGTTGTGCCTTTGGACCAAGGGCATGCGGCAAAAATTAGGGATTGCACAAGCCTTATTAAATGATCCAGATCTTTTGCTGCTCGATGAGCCACTTGCAGGGCTTGATTTCGAAGAGCGTCATTATTTTTGTGAATTGTTTTCTCGGTTGGGCAGAGAAAGAATTGTTTTAGTGAGTAGTCATATAATAGAAGAGCCTGCTTTAGCAGATCGGGTTTTGTTGCTGCACCAGCAAAAAGTGCAATTTGATGGCTCGCCGTGTAGTATGCTGGCTGTCGTGAGAGGCTTTGTTTGGTCAGCGGTTATGTCGGAAGCTGAGTGGAAGGATGAAAAACACAGATTGTTGGTTAGTCGTTTGGAAATACAACATTCTTTATATAAAGTAAGGTTTATCAGTAAAGTTCAGCCAAAGTATAGCGAAACAGTTTTGGAGGAGCCAGATTTGCAAGATGCCTATATTTATCTCGTTTCTCAAGCAGATTCCATCAGAGAAAGAAATGCTATATTATGATAGAACTGAATAATCTCAGTAAAAGATATGATGACAATTTTATGGCTTTGAACAATATTACTTGTAGTATAGGAACGGGCGTTTTAGGCCTTTTAGGCAAAAATGGTGCGGGGAAAAGCACTTTGTTAAAGATTTTGGCGACGGTACTGGAGCCTTCTGCAGGCAATATGCGGATGCATGGTTTAGATGGTTGCAGAGATAAAGTGGCCATTCGCCGACAATTGGGTTATTTGCCACAAGAATTTGGCCTTTATAATAGATTGACAGGTTCGGAAATGTTAGAATATTTTGCTGTGTTAAAGGGAATAACGGATAAGAAAAGAAGAAAAGCCCAAGTGGATGTGGTTATGGAACAGCTTAATCTAAGCGGAATGAAAGATCGAAGGATTTTTGAATATTCGCAGGGAATGAAACAACGACTGGGAATTGCGCAGGCATTGTTGGGAAGCCCCCGTTTTTTGGTTCTGGATGAACCTACGGCAGGACTTGATCCGATTGAGCGAAATAATATTTGCAATATCATCCGTGAATTAGGCCGTAAAATACCAATCGTTTATGCTACACATATTTTTGCAGATCTGGTAGCCTGCTGTTCGGGAATTGTTGTACTGCATCGAGGAGAATTGTTATTTAATGGTAAGATTGATGATTTTACAAAGCTGCTTACAGCTCAGGCGACAACAACCGATGAATTGACGAAAGAACAGGAATTTTTATCCTTAAGGGAGTTAATAAGATAAATATGAACTTGATCATTGAGATTTTTTGTCAGGAATTTTGGCTTGGCATAAAAAGTCGTGGCTACTGGGTGCTGTTGGTTTTAGCTAATGGACTATTGTTGTATACTCTATATATTTATCAGATGTTTGAGATTAGAATAACAGAGTTTTTTTTCATGTTTTTTATTTTCTGGAATATTGGTATACTTGCTCGTGATTGGAGCAAGGGTACTTCAGAAATCATGGAGGCATTTCCCTGTCGTGGTTGGGAGCTTCTATTAGGGCGTGCTGCGGCGAATTTTTCTTTATTGATGCTCTTGGGGGGAGAGCTATTTTTTTTCGTTATTCTTGATATGTTTTTTATTTTTCCAGGGTCTTTGCCTTTTTATGATTTGCTCTGGAACTATTGGTTGAACTTTTTTTTGATCAGTATCAATTCTATCGGCGTTATTTTGTTTATAGAGGCTGGCTGCCGATCGACTTTTTTGCGAGTGCTAGCCTTGCTTGTTCTTTGTTTGTTGGCGGTATTTGATGGCGATGGTGCTACGGCATTCCCTTATTGGATACCTCCTTTAAATCCAGGTGTTGATTTAGCAGCTGCAGCAAGTCCTTCTCAATTGACGGGCACCTATCCACACAATGGATTTTTACCGTTTGTTTTATGTCAGCAAGTAGGAGCTTCAGGAAGTATGTTTATCATCAGCAGTTATTTTTATGGCAGAAAGGCCTATAATAGGAAAAACAAAATTTTTCATATAGTGTTATTGTTCATTGCTTTGCTCATGTTTTGGGCTGGATCCGTTTTTTTGAGTGGATTTTATGAGCGGAATAATGCAACGTATCAGGCTGCTTTCGCTGCAGCGCAGATGGATGGTGAGCAGGCTGAAAATATAGTAGATGTGCAGCTCCTTCGATATCAAATAGCTGTTAATTTAAAAACAGCGATAAATTCGGCGGAGTGCCAATCCCATATTTTTTTCAAAAATACCAGTTGCCAAGAAAAACAAAAAATTTATATAACGTTGAAAGCGTATTATGAAATTGAAAAGATGACAGACGGCAAGGGGAAAGAAATTGTTTGGCTACGAAAAGGCGATTTTGTTGAGGCTGAATTAAATGAGCCGCTTGCACCAGAGGCAGTGGGGGAAATCAACATAGATTATCGAGGGCATGTTGATGAATGGTTTACCGATTATGATGCCGAACCGCGGGGGCCTATCAACTTTATTGCAAAGGAAATGGTATTATTGCGTCCCGGACATGCATGGTACCCTGTCTTAGGAAAAAAACAAGTATATGCTATTAAAAAATATCAAAAGAAGCTCAGCGGGCAGACAATACCAATATTAACAGCCTGCAATGTATCACATGAAGCGGTGCCTTTTTCTCTTGTGGTTCAAATGGATCAGGATATGGAGATCATTACAGGCCTGCCCTTGCAGGAAACTGTCAGTTTGGCAGATGGGAGGGGGCGGAAATCGACTTTTTTCAGTCCAGCAGGACGGGATGTTTTTTTGCTGACGGCTCCTTACAAAGAGAATATAGGCGAAGATTGTATGATAAGTATTTATTGTGCTGACCGACATTTGATAAAAGCAAATTCTGTTAGGTCTTTGGTTAAAGAGCAGCATGACTTTTATGAGCAATGGATACCTCTGCCGGAGAAAGCAGTGCATGTCGTTGAGTTACCACAGTTTTTGTTGAATACTTGGATGGGGGGGACCGTTGAGCGAAAAAGGATTTGTTTGCCCAATACAGTGGCCCTTTCAGAGTATTATTTTCGTTCAATGCCATGGCAGAATACGAGTGAAATGGAAGCGCAGCAGATGTACTTTGAAGAAGCTGTGCTTAGCCTTTGGTGGCCGGAATTCAATACAAGTGGATTCGGTAACATAAGTGCGGGTATGATGTCCTACATGCATACATTATATAAAGAAAATGTGTTGGGGCAGGAATATTATGCGCTAGAAAAGCAGTTTTGGCAGAATTATGAGCCGGAAGATAGTGCTGATTTTAGTGCGGGCATAGACAAAGATCGCAGTCATGTTGGTGGGGAGAATCTGACGGTGAAGGAGGTTTTTTTACTTCTTGATCGTATTAGGCAGTCTGAGGCGGGGCTGGAGGGGACAAAAGATTTTATGCGAAAAGTTCATGCAGCTACATTGGCTGACGGAGAACTGGATTGGATAGAGTTGAAGCAGTTAATCAATGATTTTGAACAAGAGCTTTTAGAAAAAGGATGTTCAAGCCAACAAGTTCATATGCTTACGGCAAATGCTAAACAGACGGTGGATCATATGGAGGAATTAAAGCGAGCGGCTTTGCCACCGCAGTCTTTTATACTCAAGATACGTTGAAATATGCATATTTTGTAATATTGAATAATATATAGGTTGCTAAACAAGGCACTTTTTGGTGTCTTGTTTTTTTTATGCTTAAAAATGAACAAAAATAAAATTAGATTCGTAATTATTAGGGAAGATAAAAAATAAAAGCAAAGTGGGGTTTTGAAGAGGACGTTTCTGTACGTATGTTGATAAAACTAAAGAAGAAAAGCTGAGGAGATCATATAATTATGTTACAAGCCACCTATAGGGAATATAAATTTTTTTTTGGAATATTGCTGCGTTTCATTTTCTTTTCACATAGTTGGGAAAACTCTGTTAGTGCAGCACATTTAAAATATTGGCGTAAATTTCTTTTGCTTAGCTGCAGTATAATGAACTATCAAACAATGGTAGATTGGATGAATTTTTTTGGAGCGGATAAGCAAAGAACTAATATGGTTATGCGGCAAACCCATATTCTTGAACAAGCAACACGGCAATGGCTGTATTATAAGTCAACGAGTGCTGAAAGGGTTTCTTTGGCAATAGAACATTTCAGCTTTTTAGAAAGAAGCCTGGCAACAGGTGCTTTTCAAAAAATTTATAATGAAAACGGTGTAATATTATGGGAGGGGGCATTTAACGCAGATAAACTTTCTTTGCGTTTGTGTTATGACCGATTCTATCGTAAAGAAGGCTTGCTGGCTATATCTTTTGCAGTAGGTGAAGACAGGATTTATTCGATAACATTTTGGCTATCCTCAGACAAAACAGGGGAAAATGCCTTATGGGTTGGTTCTTTGCAAGGGGGAAAAGGTAAGGCAACTGTCATTCGTGCGTTGACAAAACATTTTTTTGGTTATCGTCCGAAAAATTTAATGATCCATGTCCTGCGGCTATTGGCCGAGAACTTACAGTTGAATAAGATGTATGCGGTATCCAATTATGGGTCTTACGTTAATCATCGTTTTCGTGACAATAGGAAGCTTAAGACATCATTAGATGAATTTTGGCAGGAAATTGGTGGACAAATCAGTTTGGACAGAAGGTTCTTTAAAATTTTAGTTGCGGAGCCTAAAAAAAACATAAAAGATATTGCGTCACATAAACGAAATTTATATCGAAAGCGTTTTGCTTTATTAGACAAAATGGATGAACAGCTGCAATGTTCTATGAAAGCACTGACCAATAAAAAAACCGATCAGCTTTTATGCAAGAGACTTTCGGCTAACTAACGACTGCAGTGGAGCATAGTTTCAAGATAGCTTGGCGTCTTGGCAAAAGAAAAAACGCTGCAAATATTTGCAGCGTCGGGGCACATCGGTAGGAATTACTTATGGTCGTTGTTGCTTGTCTCGGATAGAGATCTTTCTACTGCATTAACTGTTGGGGCATCGTTTGTGTCGGCGATGTATTCGGCTGGATCGATGCCGTGTATGGTTATGAAATCCATGAGTTCAGAATCATCGAGAACATATTCAATGGGGCTTTCTTTAAATTCTTTGAGGTTCATAACTGTCGGTGGGGTTACGATATTATGCTTGGTATCGGTAAAAACGTAGACAATCGGCGTGAGCGAATGCCCGAATTCGACTTTTTTGACGATGGCATAGCCCACGGTTGTTTTTAGAATTGTGCCAATCGGGTAGATGGCAACATTGTCAAAAAAGAGCGAGAGAAGTTCCCGATCAAAAGCTCCCGGGGAACATTTCGTCATGATTCTATAGGCGATATCCGGACGGTAGGCCCGTTTATACGGACGATTGCTTGTCAGAGCATCATATACGTCAGCGATGGCAACAATCCTGGAAAAACGGTGGATATCCTTTTCGATAAAATGCGCAGGATAGCCGCTGCCATCAGAGCGTTCATGGTGCTGCGCGACGATCGTCATTACCCGGTCAGAAAAATTTTTTGTTTTTTGCAGCTTTTGAAAACCAGCTTCCGGATGCTTTTGAATGATGAGATTTTCTTCCCGGTTCAGAGGATAAGGTTTCAAGAGGATTTCCTCAGGGACAGACATTTTTCCGATATCATGCATCAGTGCACCTAGTGTCAAATCCAGGATGGTTTGCTTGGAATAATGACAGAAAGAGCCGATCATGGAAGCTAGTACTGCTACATTTACGGAATGAGAAAATGTATAACTATCATGCAGGCGTATGTCAGTGATTTGGGCTAAATTATTGCGATTGGAAATAAGATCAAAAATAATGGCTTCCGCAGTATCATGGAGAAGTTTGACGTTTACTTGCCCTGAAGCATGGAAATCTTCAAAAACATGGCAGATATCAGATACGGCTTTAATACGGGTTTTTTCCCGGATGATATCCTCTGGCGGCAGGAGATGCAGATCCTGATTCAGTGAAGTGACCACTAAGGACGGAATATGAAGCTTTTGCAGCCGTTTAATGTATTGCGCATTTAAGCGTGTTCCACGGCGAAGCAGAAAAGAACCTTTTGCATTATAGATGCCTTGCCCGGTGACCATGCCCGGTTTTAATTTCTTGGAAGATAGATGTATCATACACAAGCGCTCCTGATTTCAATAAAATTTTCTGGAAAAATGACCGCCATCCATGGTATGTATTTACATAATAATATTGAGTATAACATAAAAACAGGGGCAATTCTGCTTATTTATAATATGAGGACTTTAGTTGGATGTAGATGGCACAGGGTGAAATTTCTGCATTTGTTGAAAACCAGGTCGATTTTTGCTATACTAGTAAGGTTCCGAAGGAATGGATTTAACAGATGAAGGGGAAATTCAATTGCGAGATACGCGGAAAAAGCGCCGGCAGAAACGAAGCTATAAACGCCTTATCATATTGTTTATGATTTTATTGGTGGTTGTCTCGGCTGCCGCCTGCCGCTATATAGATCAAGAATATGACCGCAGCCATAGTCTGCAACCGGGGATGCTGCCGGTTAAAAATAAAATGAATGTCATGATTATGGGGGTTGACCGGCGCAGCGATGATGTCGGGCGCAGCGATACGCTGATGGTTGCGACCATCGATACGGAGAAGGATAAAGCGAGTCTGCTTTCGATTCCGCGGGATACGCGGCTTAAGATAAAAGATAACGGCTTTGACAAAATAAATGCGGCTTATGCTTATGGAGGATACAAGCTGACCCGGACAAGCGTAGAGGAATTGCTGGGCACGGAGATGAAGTACTATGTGCTGGTTGATATCAAGGCGTTTGAGCGCATCATTGATGTGATCGGCGGAATTGACCTCGATGTGGATACGCGGATGTACTATGAGGATCCCTGGGATGATGACGGCGGTCTCGTCATTGACCTTTACCCGGGGCAGCAGCATCTCGACGGCAAGCGGGCAATTGAGTATGTGCGTTATCGCGACGGTGAAGGCGATATCGGGCGGATTGGCCGCCAGCAAAAATTCATGAAGGCCGTATTGGCAAAACTCATCAGTCCGTCGATTATTCCGAAATTGCCGGAGATCATTCGCGAAGTGAATGCAGCGCTCGAGACGGATATGCCAGTCAGTGAAATGATTTCTTTGGCGAAGAATTTGCGGTCGATACAGGCCAACGGCATTGATACGAGTATGGTTCCGGGCAAGCCGGCGTATGTGCAGGATATAAGCTATTGGCTGCCGGATATTGAGGCTTTGCGGCGTAATCTGGCCCAGCAGCTCGGCGTGACGTTTGACGAAAAGATGCAGGCAGCTGCGACGGCTATGGCGGAAGAGTTGACGGAAGCTGTTCCGAAGGGAACCCAGGTAGTAAATGACGAGTTGAAAAAGTCGGATCGGAGCGAAACGAAAAGCGCTGCGGCACCGGCAAAAAATCGTTCCAGTATCACCGTGCTCATCATTAATTCGAGCGGCATCAATGGTGCCGGGGCCAAGGTCGCGGATATTATGCGTGAGCAGGGCTTTAGAATATCCAGCGTGGAGACGGGAAAATCCTCATCAATGCAGCATACGGCCATCACGGCCGCTGCGGGAGAAATCGATAAATTTTACGGCATGCCGTTTCCCTGTACGATCATGGATGGCGGGGCAAGCGGCCAGGCTACGGTGATTATCGGCAAAGACTACAATAAATGACGAATTTATAAAAAGCAGAGGCAGCCTTGGCGGGAAAAAATCCTGCCGAAGGGGTCTCTGTTTTCTTTTCAGGCAGGGCAGGTAAATAAAGATGACGAATGAATGTTCTTTGTGTTAAAATAAAATGGATTATGTAATATTTTGAGGTGAATTTGTTGGGGATTTTACGTGTTACCGGACTAGGTAAATCGTTTGGCATAGAAGAACTTTTCCATGATGTTAATTTTGAAGTGGTTCCCGGCGATAAAGTCGGTTTTGTCGGTGCAAATGGTGCTGGCAAGACGACGCTGATGCGATGCCTGATGGGGCTTGATGAATATGATGCGGGGCAGATCCAGATGGATGCTGCGGACACGGTCGGCTATGTTGAGCAGGCCGGGAAATTCAGTGAAGGTTCCCTTTATGAGGAATTGAAAGCGGCGTTTTCGGATATCATGGAACTGGCTGCCCAGAAAAAAGAACTGGAAAAGCAGATTTCCCAGGAAAAAGATGAGACTGCGCTCGATGAAAAAATGCAAAATTATGCGAAAATCGTTGACCGCTTTGAACGCCTTGGCGGTTATAATTATGAGAACCATATCCGCCGGGTCGCTTACGGGTTGGGGTTTACCGATGAGGATTTTCAAAAAAATGTATTGCACTTTTCTGGCGGACAGCGCACGCGAATCTGTTTGGCAAAGGCACTGCTCAGAGAGCCGGATTTTTTGTTTTTGGATGAACCGACAAACCATCTCGATATCGCCATGATTGAATGGCTCGAAGGCTTTTTGCAGAGCTATCGCGGCGGCGTATTGCTTATTTCGCATGACCGCTTTTTCCTTGACAAAGTGGCGACGCGGATATTAGAAATTGAAAATAAGACGGTGGTCAACTACGAGGGGAATTATACGACCTTTTTGCGCGTCAAGAATGATCGGCGGGCGGCGTTGGCTTCTGCCTATGAAAAACAGCAGCTGCATATCAAAAAAACGGAAGAGTATATACGCAAATATAAAGCTGGCATCAAATCCAAGCAGGCTCGTGGCCGCGAAAAACAGCTCAACCGTCTTGAACGGATTCTGCTGCCGCCCAATAGTGTCGGCTTCAATTACTTTTCGTTTAATGCACCGCCGGAATGCGCTCAGCGCGTAGCGGAGCTTGAAGAAGTTTCGATGAGCTTTGGACAACAGGCGGTCTTTAAAAATCTGTCGCTGCTCGTGCGAAACGGCGACGGCGTGGCGATTGTAGGCCCAACGGGGCGGGAAAGACGACGCTTTTGCGCTTGCTGATCGGCGAAATCGAATCGCCGACCGGGCGGGTAAAGATCGGCAGCCGGGTGAAAATCGGCTACTATTCGCAGCAGCATGAAGGCCTTCATGAGGAAAACAGCCTGATGGACGAACTTCTCTATGAATACGGCCTGAGCGAAGAACAGGCGCGGCGCTATCTTGGCGCGTTTTTGTTTCGCGGGGATGATGTCTATAAGATCATCGGCGGCTTGAGCGGTGGCGAGAAATCAAGGCTGGCGTTTTTGAAGCTGATGCTGACCGGCGCCAATTTTCTTGTTCTTGATGAACCGACAAATCATCTGGACATTCCGGCGAAAGAAGCCGTCGAAGAAGCGTTGATGGCTTTTCCGGGCACCTTTATTACGGTATCGCATGACCGCTATTTTCTCGATAAGGTGACAAACTGTACCTGTGAACTGGATAACGGAATTTTAACCGAATACACGGGCAATTACAGTTATTACCGGGAAAAGAAGCAGCTGACGGAAAAGGCAGCCGCCGAGGCTTTGGCGGAGCAGGACGCCAGGCTGAAAAAGGCAGGTTCTCCCGTGGCTGCAGCCATTAAAATAGGCGAGGCAGAAAAAGCGGCGGCAGCAAAACCGGACCGCCGGGGTAAGGCGCAAAATATGAGCGAAGCCAAACGATTAGAACTCACGCAGCGCTGTGAAGCCGAAATCGCCATGCTGGAGGCAGAACTCAAAGGGCTCGAATATCAAATGAACGACCCGGCAACGCAGGCTGACCCGCAACAAAGCGAAGCCATCGCCGGGGCGTATGCGGCTAAGGAAAAAGAATTGGAACGGAAATATGACAGCTGGGCCGAGTTAACGGAATGACAGCAGCAGCCTTGGCTTGAAAGAAGGAGAACGTTCTGCCTTTGGCAGGGCGTGTTTTCGAGGGGGACAAAGCTTTGGAAGAAATGGAAGGCACCGTAGAGAATATAATATTTGCCAGCACGGACGGCCGCTTTACGGTTTTTAAACTGCGACCAGAGAGGCAGCATTCGCTGGTCAATGTGACAGCCAATGCGCCCGCACCGCTTATCGGACAGCAGCTGGTGCTGCAAGGGGAATGGATTGTTCACGCAAAGTTCGGCGATCAATTCAAGGCGCAATCAATTCTTACCGCGGCGCCAACCAGCTTGCCAGGGATAGAACGCTTTTTGGCTTCGGGCGTCATTGATGGTGTCGGTCCGGCCATGGCTAAACGCCTGATCAAAGAATTCGGCAGTGATACTTTGGACATCATTGCCAGGCATCCTGGTCGATTGAAGCAGGTAGAAGGCATCGGTGAAAAAAAAGCCAAAAAAATCTATGAATCCTATCAAGCGCAGTCAGAACTCCAGGAAATCATGCTTTGGCTGGAAACGCACGGGATTTCCGGAACCTATGCAGCGAAGATTTTTGCCAAATACAGTTCGGCTTCACTGGAGGTACTCAATGAAGATCCGTACCGTTTGGCGAGAGAGGTTGAGGGCATCGGCTTTACGACCGCTGATCAGATTGCCGGAAAAATCGGTGTGGACAGGGCGGCTGACAGCCGCATTGCTGCCGGAATTGATTATGCACTGCTGCAAATATCCCTGGCAGGACATTGCTGTGTACCGGAAGAGATTTTGTTGGAGCGCACGGCCAGATTGCTGTTTGTAAATCCCGCTGAAGTGGCTGCCGTCTTAAAAAAACAGCTCCAGCAGCAGCGACTTTGCACCGAAAATGTGGGAGCGAAACTGCTCATCTATCCGCCGTATCTCTATCAAGCGGAAAAGCAGACGGCAGAGCGGCTGCTCGATCTGCAAAAGCACATCGAGCCTTTGGCGGTGGAGGATGCAGCCTTGTTGGCGGCGGATTGGGAACGCGCCGCGGGCATCTCTTTGGCGGACCAGCAAAGAGATGCCATTGAAGCGGCTCTGCAATATGGGATACTCGTACTGACCGGCGGGCCAGGAACAGGGAAGACGACGGTTGTGCGCGGCATTATCGCAGTCCTGGAAGAACAGGGACTGCAGATTCGCCTCGGCGCGCCTACCGGCCGGGCGGCCAAGCGCCTCAGTGAAGCCACGGGGCGAAAGGCGATTACCGTGCACCGCCTCTTGGAAGCTACGGGCGGCCGCAGTGAGGGCGATCATTTATTTGCCCGCGACAGCGATGAACCACTTGAAGCGGATGTCATCATTTTGGATGAAGTGTCGATGATGGATATCGTGCTCATGCAGCATTTTTTAAATGCGGTGCCGGATGGCTGCCGCGTCATTCTGGTCGGCGATGTTGACCAGCTGCCAGCGGTAGGGCCGGGAGCTGTGCTTAAGGATATCCTGCGCGCTGCGGTCGTTCCGAGCATTCGGCTGACGGAAGTGTTCCGCCAAAGCGGCGAAAGCACGATTGTCATGAATGCGCATGCCATCAATGCCGGACGTCTGCCTGCGTATCGCTCGCAGACGGATTTCCAGCTGCGTGAAATCGCTGAAAGCGGCGCGGTTGCCCGGGAAATTGTCGCGCTGTGCACGAGCGAGCTGCCAGCAGGCGGCTTTTCGGTTCTCGATGATGTGCAGGTATTATCGCCGATGCATCGACTGGACTGCGGTGTGGAAAACCTCAATAAGCTTTTGCAGGCGGCGCTGAATCCTTCGGCAGAGGGCAAGGCGGAATGGAGCAGCAATGCGCAGGTTTTTCGCTTAGGCGACAAAGTCATGCAGACGCGCAACAATTACACCAAAAATGTGTTTAATGGCGATATCGGCTTCATCGCGGAAATAGAAGAGACGAAATTGATCGTGCGCTACGCGGAAGAGCGGGTTGCCTATGAAAAAAATGAACTCAGTGAGTTGCAGCTCGCTTATGCAATGAGCGTCCACAAGAGCCAGGGCAGTGAATACCCCGTCGTGATTCTGCCGCTGATTCCCGGGCATCATATCATGCTGCAGCGCAATCTCCTCTATACGGCGGTGACCAGAGCCAGGCAACGAGTCATTCTGCTTGGTACCAAAGCCGCCTTGCATACGGCGATCGCCAATGACCGGACGAAAAAGCGGTATACGCTGCTCGCAGAAAGACTTACCCATACACTCGGAGAATGATCGGGAGGCGAAAAAATGCTCGTTACAATCTATACAGCATTGCTCGATTTTTTATTTCCGCCGCATTGCCCGGTTTGCGGTGCGTATAGCGATAAAGTGGGTGCGTGGTGTCCGGCCTGCCTGCAAAAAACAATCTGCTGCCATCGCCTGCCGCTGCGAGCCGGGGCATATCCTTTCCTGCAAAGGGTTCAGGCCGCAGGTCATTATCGGGGCGGCATGAAAAAATTGATCCAGCAGCTCAAATACCACAAAAATTTGGGCGCGGTTAAGTATATCGATGTGTTTCTGGAAGCTGCTTCCCAGCAGCTCTTGGTTTCCCGCCCCGACTATGTCGTGCCCGTGCCCCTTTACCGTGAAAAGCAGAAAAGTCGTGGCTTTAATCAGGCCGAGAAAATTTTTCGACCATGGGCGGAGAAGAAAGGCTATGTATGGTTCGATGCCTTGGCGAGAACGAAGCCGACCAGGCCGCAATATGATCTCAGTCCCTGCGAGCGGCAGCAAAACATGAAAAATGCTTTTGTGGTAAAAGAACCGATTGTCTGGAAAAACAAAAACATCCTGCTGGTGGATGATATCTTCACCACTGGCGCAACGCTGGAATCTTGTGCCGCAGCCCTTAAAAAATCGGGGGCTGCCCGCATTGAAGGACTGGTTTTGGCCAGTGACAGTCAATAAATTATCCGTAAAGATAGGATTGTGCAAAGCCGGAAAATCTTATATAATGAATGTAAGCAGAAGATTAAAAATACGGCAGTGCAGCTGCTTCATTATAGGGAGAGAAAATTATGAACAAAATCAGAAATTGCTCGGAATGCGGGAAGTTATATGCTGACAGCGGACTGGGGATGTGCCGCGATTGCTATCGCCAAGAAGAAGAAAACGAAGCCACGGTAGCAAGTTTTGTCCGTGATCATCCGCATACATCCGTAGAAGAAATTCATGAAGCAACCGGCATAAAAGAAAAGACCATTTACCGGATGATTCGCAACGGCCGTTTTGTCAGTGAGCTGGAAATCTCTTATCCTTGCGAATCCTGTGGCACGCCGATCATCAAAGGCCGTCTTTGCGACAAGTGCAGCGCCAGCATATTGAAGCAGGTCTATGAAAACGAAAAGAAGCGGGAAGTCAAAAAGCCGGAACCGCCTAAAAAACCTGGTAGCCGGGGCATGTACACAAATAACATGTAAGATATTCGGTACTTTCCACCTTGCAGGCAATAAGTTTAGAAAACAGAAGATATTTAGCGCAAAACAGCAGAAAATGCGTATAATGATGAAAAAGCGAGAATTAAGGTTCTTGCTTTTTTTGTCGATAAAAATACATAAATATACTACCCAAAAGGCGGGCGAAAGATTATGATAATTGACAACAGGGTACAGGCTGCTACTGGTGCATATGCCAACAGCGTTTTGGCAAAACAGAAAGCGGTTAAGCAGGAAGCTGCTGCGGGACTTTCACGCGATGAGATCGTCCTGTCTACAGAAGCCCAATCCTTTAGCCAGATTCTGCAAAAAGCGCAGTCCATGCCGGAAGTCAGGCAGGACAAGGTGGATACGTATGCCTCGCAAATTCATTCCGGCAGCTATCAGGTGGATTCCATGGATTTAGCCGGAAAAATTCTCGATACGCGTTTTTGATTGTTTTTGGTAATGGAAGGGAACAGAGTTTATGTGGCAGGAATTGATACAGGTATTAGACAAATTGATACAAAATTACGCGCAGTTACTCGATTTAAATAAAAAGAAGCGCGCAATCTTGATTCAAGTCGATTTCAAGGCATTGGATGCGATCTTACAGCAGGAAAATAAACTGATCGCGCAGGTTGCTGCGAATGAAGCGATCAGAAAGACCGTTTTGCAAAAGCTCTCGGAGGGGCAGCCGGAAATAAAGGCTGACACAAAAATGCAGGAAATCAGCTTTTATTGTCCGCAGGGAAAAGAAGAAGAGCTGCAACAATGTCATGCGAAGCTCAGTGCACTTGTCCGCCATGCGGCAGAAGCAAGCGATGCTAACAGGCTGTTGGTTTCTGCCGCATTGTCGGCGGTGAATTACCAGCTGAATGTTCTTGGCAATACCAAAGTGACGCCGCTTTATGGTGCAAATGGCACGGAACAGATTTCTAAAAACAAAAAATTTGATTTTGAAGCATAATAGAGGAGATCTGTGATGGAAGCATTGGCAAGGATTTTAAAGGCGCAGCTTGTTCTGTGTCAGGAGCTGTTGCAACTTGGTTTGCAGTATAGAAAACATCTTTTAGAAAAAAACACGGTGGAATCGAGACGGGTGATCCACAGGCATGAAGAACATATTGGTAAAATAACTGCATTGGAGAAACAGAAGCAAAGCCTGTTGCAGCAGGCGGGGGTTTCAACGGTGCAGGCTTTGTTTACGGATAAGTCGATTTCGCCGGAATGCGAGCATTTGGCGGAAACTTTGCAGGAAACGATGCGGGAGCTCAAAGCTCAAAATCAGCAAAATGCCGAGCTGCTGCAAAAATATATGGATTTTATTGATTTCAGTGTGAATGTAATCGCGCAGACGACGATGGACAGCATTTATGCGAAACGAGGCGATACGCCGCCGAATGCCGTCATCAGTCAAAAGAAAATGTTTGATCAGACAATATAAGGAAATGGGTGAGAAAATATATGCCATCAACTTTTGCCGGTTTAAATACTATGGTTCGCGGGATACAGTCCCAGCAGATCTCACAGAACACAGTTGGTCACAATATATCAAATGCTGGGGCTACTGGTTATTCGAGGCAAAGTGTGAACCTTGCAGCGACCAGCTCAGAGCTTGTTCCTAGTTTTTACGGGAATGCCCAGGTGGGGACAGGCGTGGATACGGTATCCATTACTAGGGCCCGTGATGTTTATGCGGATAAACAGTATTGGTCGGAAAATGGCAACCAAGGGTATTATGATGCCCGTAAAGAAAATTACACGAAAGTCGAATCCATGTACAATGATTCTGATAATACGGGGATGAAGTCGAAGCTGGCTAAATTTTGGGCAGCTTGGCAAAGTTTAGGGACGACAAGTGGTGCCGATTCACAGAGCTTTCGGGTTACGGCATATGAAACGGGAAATGTCGTAGCACAGGCCATCAACAAGACGGCGACGGATATGCAGTCGCAGATTAAATCGGAATATGATGATATGCGACTGAAGGTGGATCGGGTCAATGAGATAACAACCCAGGTTCTGAAACTCAATAAAAACATTGTCCAAAGCGAAGCCAACGGCAGCAATGCCAATGATTTGCGCGATACCCGCGACAATCTGATTGATGAATTGTCCGGCTACGTCAAGGTCAGCGTCCGGGAAAATTCAAATGGAACCTATTCCGTCGTAAGCAATGGCAATACACTTGTTGACGGCAACAACCGCTTGACGCTTGAATGCAATGAAAATACCGCGAGCGTCAATGGGAAATACGGCGTTACCGATTATGCGATTCAAATCAAAGAAACAGGAACGCTTTATGAGCCGGGGAATGGCACGCTACAAGGGTTGCAGGATTCTGTCAGTGAAAACAAGGACTCAATCGATGATCTGGCAAAAATGGCGTCCTTTTTCCTGACGACTTTTAATGATCAGCACAAAGCGGGTCAGGGGATTGATACAGCGAAAACGACAGGTACCAACTTCTTCGGCACGAATGGCACAAATTATACTTGGGACGCAGCCAATGCTCAGGTAAAAGCAGGGGCAACGGGGCTTAGCGCTATTGAGACGATCAAAGCGCTGTCGGTAAATTCCGCGCTTGCCACCGATTCCGGAAAGAATCTGATTGCGGCGGGGGCGGTAGGGGAAGGCACTGCCGGCTGCGCGAATGCAGTTCTTTTGAGTACTTTATCCAGCAAAGCATCCGCTGGTGTGACGCCACTGGGAACCATTTCTTTGAACGATTATTATACGGGGATGATGAGCAGCCTAGGGGCGAAATCGGACGATGTCAATTCCCGGGTCACGCAGCAGCAGGATATCATGACGGCAATCAATTCAAATCGGCAGGAGACATCAGGCGTCAATTGGAATGAAGAACTTACCAATATGCTTAAATTCCAGCAAGGCTACAGTGCATGTTCCCGTTGCCTTACGACGATGGACTCGATGCTGGATAAGCTGATAAATAGTACAGGTATGGTAGGAAGGTAAGGTGTTAAGGTGAGAGTTAGCAGTCAAATGATGACGGGGAATTACCTCCAGCAGTTAAATCGCATGTATGAAAGACAAGCCAAATTGATGGAGCAGACGGATGGGAGTTCGTTGCATCGGCCGTCGGATAACCCGGTCAACTATACGAAAAATATGATTTACAATACGAATCTTACAGAAAATGATCAGTATACAGACAATGTAAATGCCGGCGTATCCTGGATGAAGTCCTCCGATTCCGCGATGACGAATATAGCAAATATCTTGTCGACTGTTGTGGAAAAGACGGTTGCCAGTGCCAGTGACAAGACAACGGATCCTACAGCAACGGGAACGCAGGTAACGGCGCTGGTGCAGGAAGCTATAACGCAGGCCAACAGCCAGATTGGTGGGCGGTATCTGTTTTCGGGGCAATCGGATACGACGAAGCCTTTTGAATTGTCGACGAACAAATTTACGCGCGGGCTGACTAAGACGTTGGATGATACGCAGAGCGCTTTCTTTAACGATACGGCAAAAGTAGGAAATGTAAATCAGATGCTGACGATGACATCTGGAAGCGACACATATTATTTGAATACGACGAATGGCAATATCTACACCAAGGATTTTGTCTCTACCGGTTATAAAGATGCAAAAAATATAAGCGGGCATGGCGACACAGTCAAAGCGGGAGATGAATGCGCAACTACCGGCGGAGCCGTTAATGTCAGCACATACTTTGATACGAAGGGCGTGCTGACAACACCGGCAGGCAATGCAGGAATCACCGTGGGTGGCAAGACGTATAATTTTGCTACAGTGGATCAACAGGTTGTGACCTATGCAGGCGATGACAAGAAGATTTCCATGGTGAAGCAAAATGGCGCTGTAAATAGTGATGTTGACAGTGTCAATGTCACCGGGCAGGATTTATTTGGTTCGACGGATATTTTTGGCGGGTCTGCAGGAACTGCGGTGATGAACGATACCTTGGCAGTTGCTGCAAAAATGACGGCGGGTGATTCGAAGTGGCTGTCAAGTGATGGCCTAACTATGGCCAACAATGCATTTGATACTGTAGTGAATGCGCAAACAAAGCTGGCTGCCAGAACCAAGGTGTATACGGATGCGGTTGAAACGCTGGATACCCAAAAAACAATCATCACGACCGATATCACTAACGTCAGTGCGACGGATGTAAGTGCCTTGGCGGTCAAGCTGATGACGGCACAGACGCTGTACAATATGTCGCTGTCGGTTGGCAGCAAAATTCTGCCGAAGTCGTTGGCGGATTACTTATAAGGAAAGGCGCAAGAAGAAGGTGAAACAAAATGCTGTGTTTAAACATACGTCAAACGTATCCAAGGATAGGCCTGCATTCACAGCTGAGTTCCATAGAGACAAAGTCACCTCCAGCCGATTTGCATACAAATTACGAAGCTCCGTCTGCCGGCATTTGGCCCAGCGCAGTGGACATTCAAATCAATCAATATCCTTCTAGACATGCGTACGGCTATACGAATCTTAAGGATTTGGGCGCTGATATGGCAAAAAAAGGATTTGAGGGAGTGCAAAAAGGCATTGATCGGCGGCTGCAGGAAGCGAATGATATGCTCAACAACGGCACAAAATACAATGTGATTGCCGCTGAAGCCAGATCGCAGTTGTTTTCCAAAAAGGATGCGGTTTTGGTCATTGAACGCGTACCCGCGCCGGAAATAACGGTTACACCGTCTCATATGCAGGGAAATATTGATACAGGCAAGGATGAAGTCACGATTGAACCACATGAAGTAGAGACCCAGTATAAACCGGGGTCCCTGGATATTTACCTTGAACAGCAGGGCAGTATCCGCATGTGGACAACAGAAGGTCAGTATGATATCTATGCATAATGGAGGATGAAAGATGAGAAAAGTTAATACCGCAAGATTCGGAGAGATTGAAGTCGATGAAAATAAAATTATTTATTTTCGCAAGGGGATACCGGCATTTGAGGAAGAACATGAATTTTTGCTTGTTCCCTATGATGAGGAGAGTCCGTATGTATTTCTTCAATCCCTAAAAACGCCGGAATTGGCGTTTTTGATGACCGTGCCGTTTTTGTTTTTCGCCGAATACGAATTCGAAATCGATGATGATTCCATCGCGGAACTGGAAATAGAGGAAGAGAAAGATTTGCTCGTTTATTCGCTGCTCACGATACCGGCAGGAAATGTCAGGCAGATGACGGCGAATCTTTTGGCACCGATAGTAATCAATCAGAGAAATTTCCAGGCAAAACAGATTATTTTAGAAAAGAGCTCCTATCAAACCAAACATCGTCTTTTTCCAGAGAAAAATGCGGTTGCCGAGGGGGATAAGTAAATGTTAGTGCTTACGCGTAAACCTGGGCAGCAGATTATGATTGGTGATTCGATTGTGATCAATGTAGTAGAAGTGCAGGGGGATAATGTGAGAATCGCCATCGAGGCGCGCGGGAAATAAAGATCTATCAAGTAAATGTTAGTGCTTACGCGTAAACCTGGGCAGCAGATTATGATTGGTGATTCGATTGTGATCAATGTAGTAGAAGTGCAGGGG
>Ga0183099_1000698_pt1 | contig 22520 bp, 31 predicted proteins | sample Biomet1_FD_127788 | JGI IMG/M metagenome (GOLD analysis project Ga0183099, IMG submission 127788) | Microbial communities from bioreactor (seeded with anoxic lake sediment) at LBNL, California, USA - Biofuel metagenome 1 | ecosystem: Engineered > Bioreactor > Anaerobic > Unclassified ...
TAAATCATTGATTGTCTTTGCCTTGGTTATTCTGGGCTTCTTGTTTCATGGAGTACTCCATTTTGAATCCTCAACGATTGCACTGACCGGCGCAGTTGCACTGCTGTTCCTGTCCGGAATGAATTCAGAAGAGATTCTTATGGAAGTGGAATGGAAGACGATATTCTTTTTTTCCGGCCTTTTCATTCTGGTTGCCGGTATTGAATCAACCGGAGTAATCTCCATGCTTGCAAAGGATGTTATTACATTAACCGGAGGTGATCTGTTCCTGACGGCAATCGCTATTTTATGGGCATCTGCAATTGCTTCGGCATTTATAGATAACATACCGTTTGTAGCAACAATGATTCCGCTGATTATACAGATGGGAGAGATAACAGATATGAATATCATGCCCCTCTGGTGGGCCCTATCCTTGGGTGCATGCCTTGGCGGAAACGGAACAATTATCGGAGCAAGCGCCAATGTGGTAGCAATCGGCATGGCGGAAAGAGAAGGCTATCAGATCACCTTCGGAAGCTATTTCAAAATTGCTTTCCCAATCATGCTTCTGACAATTATTCTCTCCACAGCGTATATCTATTTTGCATATCTGATATAAAATCCGCTTTCGTTATAAAGTAAAAAAGGGCTCATTATGAGCCCTTTTGTGTTAAACAAGTTCTAAGAATACAACTTCTGCATTGTCCCCCTGACGAGGTCCTAACTTCAGAATTCTGGTATAGCCGCCATTTCTGTCAGCATACTTTGGAGCTATTTCATCAAATAACTTTTTGACTACATCTTCATCGTAAACATAAGCGAGCACTTGTCTCTTTGCATGTAAATCGCCGCGTTTCGCCAATGTAATCATCTTTTCAGCTTCTCTTTTTGCTTCCTTTGCTCTGTTGTCGGTAGTTGTAATACGGCCTTCTCTGAAAAGGTCAGTTACAATATTTCTGAGCATCGCTTTTCTATGAGCAGTCGGTCTGCCTAATTTTCTATAACCTGGCATTTATATTCCTCCTTTGCTAAGATTTGCGCCGTGAAATTCTACAATCTAAAGATTGTGGATTTCTGACAGGGCACTTTCCATACATTTCACTTCACAATTTGTACGATACATGCTTCGCCGTAAAATTCTACAACCTGAAGGTTGTGAATTTCTGACGGGGCACTTTCCATACATTTCACTTCATGAGATGTGGACAAGTGCTCCTTAATCGTCGCTCGGTTTAAGGCCGAGGCCTAATTCCTCTAATTTATGCTTTACTTCATCCAGTGATTTCTTACCGAGGTTTCTCACCTTCATCATATCGTCCTCAGACCTATGAGTAAGTTCCTCTACTGTATTGATTGCTGCACGCTTCAAGCAGTTGAATGAACGTACGGAAAGTTCTAATTCTTCAATGGTCATTTCAAGGGCCTTTTCTTTCTGGTCTTCTTCCTTTTCCACCATGATTTCCATAGATTCCATGCTGTCTGTAAGATCGATGAACAGCTTTAAATGCTCCTGCATGATTTTAGCACCAATAGAAACGCCTTCTTCAGGAGTAATACTGCCATCTGTCCAGATTTCCAGAATGAGCTTATCATAGTCTGTAACCTGTCCTACTCTAGTGTTTTCAACTGTGAAATTTACTTTTCTAACTGGAGTGTAGATCGAGTCTACAGGGATCACAGCGATCGGCATGGATTCTGTTTTGTTTTGATCCGCCGGTACATAACCTCTGCCTCTTGCAATGTTGATTTCCATAACCAGTGTAGCATTTTCTTCAAGAGTCGCAATGTGCAGATCAGGATTGAATATTTCAAGATCACTGTCGGCAATAATATCGCCGGCCGTAACTTTCTTTGGTCCTACTGCATTAATAATCACTCTTTTGGAATTATCACTGTTTATCCTAACCGCAAGTTTTTTCAGATTCAGGATGATCTCCGTTACATCTTCCTTAACTCCTGGTATAGTGGAAAACTCGTGAAGAATTCCGTCGATTTTTACGGAAGTTACCGCAGCACCTGGTAATGACGAAAGAAGTATTCTCCTTAAGCTATTTCCAAGCGTTGTTCCGTAACCTCTTTCCAGAGGTTCTACAATGAACTTGCCGTAATTCTTATTTTCATCAGAATAAAAGCACTCAATTGTTGGTTTTTCGATTTCTATCACTCAAAAACCCTCCTTTTAATTTACTCAATCACAGTACAGCTTTGCCAGGCAGAGCCTGGGAGCCGTTTGTGGGACACCTTTCAAAATGTTGCCAAGCAAGTTTGCTAGGTGTTCAGCCTTAACGGCAGTACACCTTCCACTGCTTTCAGCAGTTTGATAAGCGTTCAGCAGTAAAATTCTACAATCAACGAGTTATAAATTTTTACTGTCGCCTTCAAGTTGTCTACGACGATTCGATAGGTGTTCAGCAGTAAAATTCTATAACCAACGAGTTATGAATTTTTACTGTCGCCTTCAAGTTGTCTACGACGATTCGATAGGTGTTCAGCAGTAAAATTCTACAACCTGAAGGTTGTGAATTTCTTGCAGGACACCTTCTAAAAATTTGCTTCGCAAATTTAGATAGGTGCTCCTATTTTGAGTACAACTCGACGATGAGATGTTCTGCGATAGGAGTATCAATATCCTCTCTCCTAGGCATTGCAACAACCTTACCCTCAAGCTTTTCTACGTCAACAGTGATCCATGAAGGAACGCTGATGGACATATCTTTGATCTCCTTAAATTTAGGAGAAGATGCGCTCTTTTCTTTGACTTTTATTGCGTCGCCAGCCTTTACTGTAAAAGATGGAATGTTTTGCTTCACTCCGTTTACAGTAAAATGACCGTGTCTTACAAGCTGTCTTGCTTCTTTTCTAGAAGAAGCAAATCCCATCCTGAAAACAGCATTATCTAATCTGGTTTCAAGCATAATCAACAAGTTTTCACCTGTAATTCCCTTTTTCTTAGCAGCTTTATCAAAATAATTTCTGAACTGGGTTTCAAGAACTCCGTAGAATCTCTTGGCCTTCTGTTTTTCTCTCAGCTGTAAACCATATTCAGAGACTTTCTTTCTGTTGTTCTGTCCATGCTGTCCGGGCGCGTAATTTCTTTTTTCGATAGCGCACTTGGGGCTATAGCATCTCTCGCCCTTTAAGAACAGCTTTTGGCCTTCTCTTCTGCATAATCTGCAAGAAGCATCTGTATATCTAGCCATTTATAATTACACCTCCCTTTAATTAAACTCTTCTTCTCTTTGGTGGTCTGCATCCGTTGTGCGGAATTGGTGTGATATCCTTAATTAGATTAATTTCAAGTCCTGCAGCCTGAAGTGCCCTAATCGCAGCTTCACGACCGGATCCAGGTCCCTTTACATATACTTCAATCATCTTAAGTCCATGCTCCATTGCACCCTTAGCAGCTTCTTCTGCAGCCATCTGAGCAGCAAAAGGAGTTGATTTTCTGGATCCCTTAAAGCCAAGTGAACCGGCACTGGACCAGGAAAGTGCATTCCCGCTAAGATCTGTAAGAGTTACTAAAGTGTTGTTAAAGGTGGATTGGATATGAGCCTGACCACGTTCAATGTTCTTACGTTCTCTTCTCTTTTTTCTAACTGTCTTTTTTACAGTTTTAGCCATTTTTCCTTACCTCCTTACTTTCCTACTTTCTTCTTTCTTCCTACAGTCTTTTTAGGACCTTTTCTTGTTCTCGCGTTTGTCTTTGTATTCTGACCTCTTACAGGTAATCCTCTTCTATGTCTGATTCCTCTGTAGCAGCCAATTTCCATAAGTCTCTTGATGTTCAGGGAAACTTCTCTTCTGAGATCTCCTTCTACCACATATTCAGAGTCTATAATCTTTCTGATTGTACCTGCTTCATCTTCTGACAAATCTTTAATTCGTGTGTCTGGATTAATTCCCGCTTTTGCAAGAATTTCTAGTGATGTAGGTCTTCCTATTCCGTAAATATACGTAAGTCCAACTTCTATTCTTTTGTCTCTTGGTAAGTCGACACCGGCTATACGAGCCATAAGCTTTCCTCCTTTTCTTGCTTTTTAAACTTTCTTGAGAAAATTTACCTGTGCAATAATATTCTTAATAATTTATCTAGAATCTTCCCGAGGTAGTTTTCTTCGTCTCACGACAATAAAACACAGCCGCTCCCCCAAGGTGAATTCTTCCTTTTTTACATACGGCTAAACAAAATATTTACCGTTTAACAGATCAAACAAAATATAGACCGGTTTCCTTTCGCTGTAAACAAAATGCTTACTAAGGAAACCTTGAAACCTTTCCAATACTCGTTCGACCAATTTGTGATGCAAATTGAAGTCGAACTTATGCAAGGAAATCACAAATTTTAAATTTGTAGATTTCTACTGCCTTTTTAATACAAACGGCAATTAGCTATATTGGCGGTTACCATGTAAATATTTTGTTTAACCTTGTGTCTGCTTGTGCTTAGGATTTTCACAAATAATCATTACTTTTCCATTTCTCTTAATTACTTTGCACTTTTCGCAGATAGGTTTTACTGAGGATCTAACCTTCATTTTTTCTTCCTCCTTAAAATGTGCTCCCTTGCTTGAACACTTTTCTTCAATAGGTTCATTATTTGACTGAAAAAAGTGTTTTCTTAGGAAACCGTGAAACCTATCACCGTTTTTATTGCGAAGCAATGTAAAAAACGGTGGTTTCCGTGAAAATACTTTTTTCAGTTTTATTTATCTCTCCAAGTAATTCTACCTCTTGTCAAATCATAAGGCGATAACTCCACTTTAACACGATCGCCAGGTAAAATTCTGATGAAGTTCATTCTTATTTTTCCTGAAATGTGTGCTAGTACTTCGTAACCATTTTCAAGTTTTACAATAAACATTGCATTTGGCTGGGCTTCCAAAACGGTTCCAAATACTTCTATGACATCTTTCTTTGCCATATATTACACCTCTCTTTTTACTAGCTCGCCCAATTTGTGAAACAAATTGTTGGCGAGCTTATGCATCGAAATCACAAATCTACGATTTGTAGATTTTGCCTGCTTACATAACGCCCTAGAGCGTCAGCAGCTCTGGTTCACCATCAGTGATAACAACAGTATTTTCGTAATGAGCGGAAAGTTTACCGTCCATTGTAACCACAGTCCAGTTATCCTGCAGCACCTCGACATCGTAGTCTCCCTGATTGATCATCGGCTCGATTGCAAACACCATTCCTGATGCAAGTCTCGGCCCTCTTCCCGGTTTTCCGTAGTTTGGAATCTGCGGCTCTTCATGCATCGCTCTTCCGACTCCATGACCTACAAAATCCCGAATAACCGAAAATCCTTCCGACTCCGCCTTTGCCTGAATGGCGGCGGAAATATCCGAAAGTCGGTATCCGACCTTACAGAATTTCAATCCTTCAAAAAAGCTTTCCTCCGTTACTGTAATCAGCTTCTGCGCTTCCTGACTGATCTGCCCTACCGCGTAGGTTCTAGCAGCATCACTGACATATCCCTTATGGGTACAGCCAACATCGATGCTGACGATATCGCCCTCCCGCAGTATCTTCTTTTTGGACGGGATCCCATGGACCACCTCTTCATTGACCGATACGCAGGCACTGGCCGGGTAGCCGTTATAGCCTTTAAAGCTTGGTATCATTTTATTCTTAATGATGATACTTTCTACGAATTTGTCAATTTCCTTCGTGGTTACCCCTGGTTTTATCACCTTTGGCAGCTCAGAAAGAATAAACGCCGTCACTTTTCCCGATTCTCTCATAATATCGATTTCTTGTTGTGATTTGATGATAATCATTGCTATGCTCCTAAAACATCCTCTATGCTTTTAAATACTTGTTCCAGCCCGATCGCGCCATCAATATGAGCAACCTTTCCGGCCTTTTCGTAGTATTCCACCAAGGGGACTGTCGAAGCATTGTAAACCTCGATTCTGTTTTCAACTGTAACTGCAGTATCATCCGATCTCTGGTAGAGCTCACCACCGCAAACATCACATACTCCATCCTTTTCAGGAGGCATATTGATGACATGATAGGTCGCGCCGCAAGCTCTGCAGACTCTTCTGCCTATCAGTCTGGTCATCAGTTCTTTTTTGTCAACATCAATGTCAAGAACCTTATCCAAACAAATATTATTATTGTTTAAAAATTCATCAAGCTGTTTTGCCTGATATACAGTTCTTGGAAAGCCATCCAGCAGGAAACCGTTTTTGCAGTCTTCCTCCATCAGGCGTGCCTCTGCGATCTCTATGACGAGATCATCCGGAACGAGTTCTCCTTTATTCATATATCCCTGTGCTCTGAGTCCGAGCTCTGTTCCTTCTTTTATGTTTTTTCTAAATATATCACCAGTTGATATATGAGGAATATTATACTTTTCGGTTATTCTAACTGCCTGAGTACCCTTACCTGCCCCAGGAGGGCCCAGCAAAATCAATCTAAGCATTTTTCAATCCTCCAAATAAGCATTTCCTATTTCAGGAAGCCTTGATAATTTCTCATAACCATCTGTGCTTCTAGCTGCTTCATTGTATCAAGCGCAACACCTACTACGATCAGCAGGGATGTGCCGCCAAAACGCATATCCAGTGCGGTCAGATGACTGACCAGAGTTGGCAGCGTCGCAATGAATGCAAGGAATAACGCTCCTACAAAAGTAATTCTTGTCATAACTTTATTTAAATATTCAATTGTGGATCTTCCCGGTCTGATTCCAGGAATAAATCCGCCGTTTGCCTTCATATTGTTTGCTACTTCCACAGGGTTAAAGGTAACCGCTGTATAGAAATAAGTAAAGAATATGATCAGAAGGATATTAAATATTCCATAGACCCATACTCCTGGAGTTCCAGAAGTAGAGAACCACTTCGTTACAAAGTCCTGAAATGCTCCGCCCTGGAAGAAGTATGTGATCGTAAGTGGGAATTGCAGCAATGAAATGGAAAAGATTACAGGAATAACTCCTGCCTGGTTCACCTTCATTGGAATGTGAGTGCTTTGCCCACCGTACATTTTTCTTCCGACAACACGCTTTGCGTACTGTACCGGTATTCTTCTCTGACCCTGTTGGATCAAAATAATACCAACAACAACAACCAATGCAAATATCACGAATAATATGATGGATACGATTCCGATTTCACCTGCCGAAAGTTTGGTCCAATTCCTATGGATTGCACCAGGGATTCTGGAAACAATACCAGCGAAGATGATCAGGGAAATACCGTTTCCGATTCCATTTTCATTGATCTGTTCACCGAGCCACATCAGGAATGCGGTCCCGGCAGTTAATGTTAAAACGATAACTGTGATAGAGAAAAAATCTGTGCTGATCAAAGCCTGTCTGAACATACCGACGGATAATCCAATCGCCTGTACAAATGCCAGAACAACCGTCAGATATCTCGTATACTGAGCGATTTTCTTTTTTCCTTCCGTTCCTTCCTTTGCGAGCGCTTCCAGCGAAGGGATCGCAATTGCAAGCAACTGGAATATAATTGATGCAGTGACATAAGGAGTAATGCTTAAAGCAAATATGGTGAAGTTACTGAAAGCGCCTCCGGAGAATAGGTCAAACAAACCAAACAAGCCTGTATTCCCGCTGAATACTTGATTCAGCACGTCTCTATCGATACCCGGTACAGGAATGTTTGAGCCCAGTCTGAATACTAAAATCATTAGTATTGTGAAGATAATCTTCTTACGAATATCAGCTATCTTCCAGGCCTGGGCCATTGTTTTAATCATACCCATACTAAATCACCTCGGCCTTTCCTCCGGCAGACTCGATCTTTTCAATTGCTGTTTTGCTAAATTTATGAGCCTTTACGGTGACATTCTTTTCCAGGTTACCCTCGCCAAGAATTTTAATACCGTCAATAACCTGCTTAGCAAGTCCTTTTTCCCTTAATAGCTCTGGAGTAATTACTGTACCTGCTTCAAATACATTTAGATCGTCTACATTCAAAACAGTGTACTCTTTTCCCCATATATTTGTGAAGCCCCTCTTAGGGATTCTTCTGTATAATGGCATTTGTCCGCCTTCGAAACCAAGTCTGGTTCCGCCGCCGCTTCTTGAGTTCTGGCCATTCATACCTCTTCCGCCGGTTTTACCCTGACCGGTCGCTGTTCCACGGCCTTTTCTTTTGCTTTTCTTCGTTGAACCTTCAGCAGCTCTTAATTCATGCAGTTTCATTTTACAACACCTCCATTCTTACACTTCTTCTAATGTTACAAGATGCTTTACTTTTTCTACCGCTCCGCGTGTCTGTGGGGTGTCAGGATGTTCCACTGTCTGATGCATTTTTCTTAATCCTAACGCTTCTACTACCTTTTTTTGAAGTGGGGAAGCGCCGATGACACTTTTGGTCAAGGTAATTTTTACTGTTTTATTAGCCATTTACGTTTCCTCCTTATCCTAGAATTTCTTCCTTAGTTTTTCCTCTTAGTCTGGAGATCTGATCAACAGTCTTAAGATTTCTAAGTCCTTCTATGGTAGCACAAGCCATATTTCCCGAATTGTTTGAGCCTATAGATTTTGCTCTTACATCTTTAATTCCTGCAAGTTCCAGTACCATACGCACTGAACTTCCTGCGATTACTCCGGTACCTTCAGCAGCCGGCATGATCAAAACCTGACCGGCTCCGAATATTCCAAGAGTCCTGTGCGGGATAGTTGTTCCAACTGTAGGAACATATATTAATCTTTTCTTTGCATCCTCAATTGCTTTTCTTACAGCTTCAGGAATTTCCTGAGCCTTTCCAAGTCCAACGCCTACATAGCCTTCGCCGTTTCCGACTACTACGGTTACGCTGAATCGGAAGTTTCTTCCGCCTTTAACAACCTTAGCAACACGTCTGATGTTAACGATGGATTCTTTTAAGTCAAGCTTGGATGCATCAATCATATTTTGTCGCATTCCTTTTCTCCCTCCTGTTAGAATTTCAGCCCGGCTTCTCGTGCACCGTCAGCCAGTTCTTTTACTCTTCCGTGATATAAGAATCCGCCTCTGTCAAAGGATACGGTTTCAATTCCCTTTGCCAGTGCCTTCTTCGCAACTGCTTCTCCAACCAGCTTTGCAGCGTCCTTGTTTCCACCATAAGCAGCCTGTGCTTTGATATCTTTGTCAAGGGTGGATGCAGCAACTAATGTAGTTCCGCTCACGTCGTCAATGATCTGAACAGAAATGTTCTTCAGACTTCTGTAAACGCATAATCTTGGTCTTTCAGGAGTTCCGGAAAGGTTCTTTCTAACTCTTGCATGTCTTGCCACACGCTTCTCTGTTCTACTTTCTTTTGCCATTTATCTCACTCCTTTCTTACTTCTTCTTAGCGCCAGTTTTGCCTTCTTTTCTGCGTACCACTTCGCCAGCATAGCGGATTCCCTTACCCTTATATGGCTCAGGCTGTCTCCACTTTCTGACGTTAGCCGCATAATTTCCGACAAACGCTTTGCTAATACCCTTAACAATAATCTCAGTCGGGGTTGTTACCTCGGTCTGGATACCGTCTGGGTCTTTCATTTCGATAGGATGTGAGTATCCTAAATTCATTACTAAAACGTTACCCTTCTTTTCAGCCTTGTATCCAACTCCTACCAATTGAAGCTTCTTTTCAAAGCCTGTTGTAACGCCTATTACCATATTGTTGATCAATGTTCTGGAAAGACCATGTGCTGATCTTGCTTCCTTCGTATCGGAGTCTCTTGTAACAGTTGTCACTCCATCATTGATTTCAATTTTAATCAACTTGCTGATCTGCTCCTGCAGCTCACCCTTGGGTCCCTTTACAGTAACAAGATTGCTGTCACTGACTTTGACCTCTACGCCGGCAGGAAGAGTCACAGGCAATTTACCTATTCTTGACATTTTCTATTTCCTCCCTACCAAACATAACATATAACTTCGCCGCCAACTCCGAGTTTGCGAGCTTCTTTATCGCTGATGATTCCACTTGAAGTAGAAATGATCGCAATTCCAAGGCCTCCAAGTACTCTTGGCACCTCGTCACTCTTAGCATAAACTTTGAGTCCCGGTTTAGAAATCTTCTTGATTCCGCTGATTACTCTTTCTTTGTCAGCACCATATTTCATCTGAATTTTGATGGTGCCCTGCTTGCTGTCATCTATAATGTCAAACCCCTTAATGTATCCTTCTTCAGTTAAAATTCCTGCGATCGACTTTTTCATTTTTGATGCCGGGATTTCAACTGTCGCATGTCCTACAGTATTGGCATTTCTGATTCTTGTTAGCATATCTGCTATAGGATCTGTCATGGTCATTTTTGAAGTACCTCCTTCCTATTACTATTGTTTACCAGCTTGCTTTTCTAACGCCTGGGATCTCACCCTTGTAAGCCAGTTCTCTGAAACAGATACGGCATATACCATACTTTCTTAAAACAGCATGTGGTCTTCCGCAAATCTTGCATCTTGTATATGCACGAGTTGAAAACTTAGGTTTTCTCTGTTGTTTTACTTTGAGAGATGTCTTTGCCATTTGTTCCCTCCTATTTCTCAAACGGCATTCCGAGGGATTCCAGAAGCGCCAACGCTTCTTCATCTGTCTTTGCCGTTGTGGTGAATATGATATTCATTCCTTTGATTTTATCTACCTTGTCAAAGTTGATTTCAGGGAAGATAAGTTGTTCTTTTATACCCATGGAGTAATTTCCTCTTCCATCGAAGGAATTCTTGCTTACTCCTTTGAAGTCTCTTACCCTTGGAAGAGAGATATTGAAGAATTTATCAGCAAATTCAAACATGCTGTCTCCTCTTAAGGTAACCTTAGCTCCAACAGGCATTCCTTGTCTCACCTTGAAGTTCGCGATGGACTTCTTTGCCTTGGTGATGACTGGCTTTTGACCACTGATCAGAGCAAGCTCTTCCACTGCAGTCTCCATAATCTTTGTGTTTTCCTTTGCTTCGCCAAGACCCATGTTGATGGTGATCTTTTCAAGCTTAGGCACTTCCATTACATTCTTATATTTAAATTTTTCCATTAAAGCATTAAATACTTCGTTTTTATAAGTTTCTCTTAGTCTAGCTGCCAAGATTGTTCCCTCCTTTCAAACTAATTAGTCCAAAATCTGACCTGTTTTCTTGGATACTCTCATCTTGTTTCCGTCTTCAATTTTGTATCCGATTTTTGTAGGGGCCTTTGTTTTGTTATCATAGAACATTACATTAGAAACATGAATAGGACCTTCCTGATGCTTGATTTCGCTCTGCAGTTTTCTGGTCTGTTTCTGATGCTTTGTCTGGATATTGACTCCTTCTACGATAACTTTATCTTCTTTAGGCAGTGCTATTAAAACCTTACCTTTTTGCCTTTATCCTTACCGGTGATCACGATCACTGTATCGTCTTTTTAATTTGCATCTGTACACCTCCCCACTAAAGTACTTCTGGTGCCAATGACACGATTTTCATAAAGCTTTTGTCTCTTAACTCTCTGGCAACTGGTCCGAAAATACGGGTTCCCACAGGGTTCTTATCATCTTTTATGATGACTGCTGCATTCTGGTCAAACTTTACATAGCTTCCGTCAACTCTTCTGGCTCCATGTTTTGTTCTGACAACAACAGCTTTCACTACGTCGCCTTTTTTGACAACTCCGCCCGGAGTCGCTTCTTTTACGGCACATACGATTATATCTCCTATGTTCGCATAATGACGGCTTGTTCCACCGAGTATACGAATACATAATAATTCTTTCGCGCCTGAATTATCAGCTACTCTTAATCTGCTTTCCGGCTGAATCATGACTGGTGCCTCCTTTACTATTTAACTTTTTCAATTATGTTCACAAGTCTCCATCTCTTATCTTTGCTAAGAGGTCTTGTTTCCATAATTCTTACTTTATCTCCGATGTTACATTCGTTATTTTCATCGTGAGCCTTGAACTTCTTGGTTCTCTTTACTGATTTTCCGTAAAGGGAATGTCTTACGAAGTCTTCAACAGCAACACTGATCGTTTTATCCATTTTGTCACTTACTACGATGCCTACTTTTGTTTTTCTTCGGTTTCTATCTTGAATATCTAGCATATTACATCCTCCTTTCGATTAACCTTGAACCTTTTTCAGCTCTTTTTCTCTGATTATGGTTTTCACGCGTGCGATTTCTTTTTTGATATCCCTCATTTTAATAGGGTTTTCAAGCTGACCCGTTACGTGCTGGAATCTCAAATTAAATAATTCGTTCTTTAACTTCTTAAACTCAGCATTCAGTTCAGTTTCTGTCATATCTCTCATTTTTTCAATCTTCATTATGCTTCACCACCCTCTGCTAATTCTTGGCCTTTGATGGCAAATTTGCTCTTTACAGGAAGCTTGTGGGATGCTAGTCTCATAGCCTCTCTTGCCTGAGTCTCGGTTACACCCTCAATTTCAAACATAACTCTTCCCGGTTTTACAACTGCTACCCAATACTCAGGAGCTCCCTTACCGGAACCCATACGTACTTCAGCAGGCTTCTTCGTTACTGATTTATGTGGGAATATCTTTATAAATACTTTACCACCTCTTTTAATAGATCTGGTCATCGCAATACGAGCAGCCTCTATCTGATTTGAAGTAATCCAACCACATTCCTGTGATATCAGGCCGAATGAACCGTAAGTAATTGTATTACCTTTGGTTGCAATTCCCTTCATTCTTCCTCTGTGGACTCTACGACGTTTTACTCTTTTTGGCATTAACATCGCTATCTTCCTCCTTTCTCTATCGCTTTATTCTGCAGCTTCAGCAGCTGGTGCTTTTGCTATTACTTCCTCAACTTTTGGCGCTGGTGCAGCTGGGTTAGGAGTTTTTAACTTTCTAGGATTTTCAGCTCTCTTTTCTTCCGGTCTGCCTTCTCCCCTTTGGCCTCTCCTGTCATTTCTGTCACCGTCTCTTCTAGGTCTGTTGTCACCGTCTCTTCTAGGTCTGTTGTCGCCATCTCTTCTAGGTCTGTCATTTCTCCTTCTGTCGCCTCTATTATCCGGCTTATCTTCTGGAATAGGGCTCTTCAATCCCTTTTCAAGGATTTCTCCGTGGTTGATCCAAACCTTGATTCCTAACTTGCCGTAGGTTGTATTGGCTTCAGCAAACCCATAGTCGATATTTGCTCTAAGCGTGTGAAGAGGAACATTTCCCTCGCTGTATTTTTCATTTCTTGCAATTTCAGCTCCGCCTAATCTTCCAGATGCCAGAACCTTGACTCCCTTTGCGCCTGCTTTCATCGTTCTGCCAATCGCCTGCTTCATAGCTCTTCTGAAGGAAATTCTCTTTTCCAGTGCCTGTGCGATGCTTTCAGCGGTCAACTGTGCATCAAGCTCTATTCTTCTAATTTCCACGATGTTGATCAGAGTGCTCTTGCCTGTTAGTTTTTCAACCTCTGCTTTGAGCTCGTCGATACCGTTTCCGGATCTTCCGATCACCATTCCTGGCTTACCAGTCAGAACGGTGATTTTAACCTGATTGTTTGCTGCTCTATCAATTAATATCTTTGAAACTCCTGCTGCATAAAGTCTTTTCTTCACATATTCTCTGATTTTATGATCTTCAAGAAGGTAATCTGAGAAATCTTTCTTATCTGCATACCATTTGGAATCCCAGTCTTTTATAATGCCCACTCTTAACCCATGTGGACTTACTTTCTGACCCATTCAACGAACCTCCTGTTCTGAATATTTTATCTTTCCTTTAAAGTAACGCCAACGTGACTGCTTCTCTTAAGAATAACGGATGCTCTTCCCTGTGCTCCTGCTCTCCATCTTTTCATGGTAGGTCCTTGGTGAGCATATACTTCGGCAACGTATAGCTTGTCAGCGTTCATTTCAAAATTGTTCTCTGCGTTTGCAGCAGCTGATTTAACAACCTTTTCTACTATTTCAGCACCCTTTCCAGGTGTGAACTTTAATATGGTTAGCGCCTCGCTTAAGTCTTTTCCTCTTACAAGATTTGTAACAGGCTTCAGCTTGATAGGAGACATCCTTACATATTTTGCAATTGCTTTTGCTTCCATTGATTAAGATCCTCCTTTACTTATTTTTTCTTAACTTTCGAAGACTTGTCTGCGGCGTGACCCCTGTAGGTTCTAGTAGGAGCGAACTCCCCTAGTCTATGCCCTACCATGTCTTCAGTAACATACACCGGAACATGTTTTTTTCCGTCATGCACTGCAATTGTATGCCCCACAAACTGTGGGAATATAGTTGATGGTCTTGACCATGTTTTTAAAACTTTCTTTTCATTTGCTGCATTCATTGCGTCAATGTTTTTCAGCAGCTTTTCATTTACAAAAGGGCCTTTTTTAAGTGATCTTCCCATTTTCTGTGCTTCCTCCCTTCAACTATTTTTCGTTACGTCTTTTTACGATATATTGATTTGATGGTTTATTCTTTTTTCTTGTCTTGTAACCAAGAGCAGGCTTACCCCAAGGAGTAACCGGGCTGACTCTGCCGATTCCGGCCTTGCCTTCACCACCACCGTGTGGATGGTCGTTAGGATTCATTACGGAACCTCTTACGGTAGGTCTGATACCCATATGTCTTTTTCTTCCTGCTTTACCGATCTTAATATTCTCATGATCCAGATTTCCAACTTCGCCAATCGTAGCTCTGCATTCCATTCTGATTCTTCTTACTTCGCCGGAAGGGAGTCTTACGGAAGCGTAGTTTCCTTCTTTCGCCATCAGCTGAGCGCCGTTTCCTGCAGAGCGAACCATCTGTGCGCCTTTTCCCGGCTTAAGCTCGATGCAGTGGATCACGGTACCGACCGGGATGTTCTTGACCGGAAGTGAATTTCCGATCTTGATATCTGCTTCTGCTCCGGATACAACTACATCGCCGATTACCAATTTGTTTGGTGCGATGATGTATCTTTTTTCTCCGTCAGCATATACAATAAGTGCAATATTTGCGCTTCTGTTTGGATCGTATTCGATCGTAGTGACTTTTCCCGGAATATCGTCTTTATTTCTTTTGAAATCAATGATTCTGTATTTTGCTCTTGTACCGCCGCCTCTGTGTCTTACAGTAATCTTTCCGCGAACATTTCTTCCTGCGTTATTCTTAAGAGTTACTGTAAGGGACTTTTCAGGGGTACTTGTTGTAATTTCCTCAAAAGTTGAAACCGTCATTCCTCTTAATCCAGGAGTGGTCGGATTATATTTTCTGATTCCCATATCTTTCGTCCCTCCTTATAGACCTTGGAAGAATTCGATTTCCTTACTCTTAGCTGTAAGGGTTACGATTGCTTTTTTAGAAGCAGGTCTTCTTCCCACATTTTTACCCATTCTTTTAATTTTGCCTTGAACATTCATGATGTTAACTTTTTCAACTTCTACTCCGAAGATCTCTTCAAGCGCATGCTTAACCTGAGTTTTGTTTGCGCTGGTAGCAACCTTGAAAGTATATTTTTTATTTGCCGCATCATCCATACTTCTTTCGGAGATAACCGGCTTTAATATTACATCATAAGGGGTTGTCATTATGCGTACACCTCCTCGATCTTGTTTAGTGCATCCTTAGTAATGATGAAGCTTGTATAATTTATGATTTCATATACGTTCATTGTGCCTACTAAAGCTGTCTTTACTCCTGGAATGTTGGCTGCGGACTTGATCACATTTTCGTCCTTGTCAGCCATAACGATCAGCGCTTTCTTAGCTGCCTTCACGTTGTCTAATACTTTGATCATTTCCTTTGTCTTTGGTTCTGCAAAGGTTAATGAATCTAATACGATGATTTCTTTTTCCTCCACCTTTGAGGATAATGCTGACTTCATAGCGAGTCTCTTTAATTTTTTAGATACTGTATATCTGTAATCTCTTGGCTTTGGTGCGAATACCACTCCGCCGCCGACCTGAGATGGGTCTGTTGAGCTTCCCTGTCTATGACGTCCGGTTCCCTTCTGTCTGAAAGGTTTTCTTCCGCCGCCTCTGACTTCGCTTCTGTTCTTAGCTGACTGTGTGCCTTGTCTTTGATTTGCAAGGTAGTTCTTTACTACTTCATGTACAGCATACTGGTTTATTTCTATTCCAAAGATGTCATCTTTTAATTCAATCGTACCGGCTTCTGCTCCGGCCATATTCAGCATAGTTACTTTTGCCATTTTACTTCCTCCTTTCTGAAGTCATTATCTATTTGTCCTGACCTTTAACTGCGTATTGAATGCGGAGAAGTCCGCCCTTTGCACCCGGTACTGCGCCTTTGACGAGCATCAGGTTTCTGTCTTCAATCACTTTCACAAGAACTACGTTCTGTACGGTGATTGTTTCGCGGCCCATTCTACCAGGACCATCATTGCCTTTAAATACTCTGGAAGGATAGGTTCCGGCTGCCAGAGCTCCGGCCAATCTCTTATGCTTTGAACCGTGGGTCATAGGGCCTCTGTGATGTCCGTGTCTCTTGATGTTACCCTGAGTTCCTTTTCCCTTGGAAATTCCAGTCACATCGAGCTTCTTGCCAACTTCGAAATCAGCTACTGTGATCACTTGGTTTGGCTCATAAGCTTCGCCGTCTTCCAGTTTGATTTCTGCCAAGTGCTTCTTTAAAGGAGCCTGCCACTTAGCAAAGTGACCTTTTGTTGGCTTGTTCAATCTTTGTTCCTTTGCATCCTCGAAACCAATCTGTACTGCATTGTATCCATCGGTTTCTACGGTTTTGATCTGAGTTACGACTGCTGGGCCTGCTTCAATTACAGTTACAGGAATCGCTTCTCCAGCTTCGGAAAAGATCTGTGTCATTCCGATTTTCTTTCCTAAAATTGTCTTCATATTCATCCTCCTGAATTCTTACAGCGGATTACTCTTTCAAGCAATCATACTAAGGGGAGTTCCCTTATAATGTTTTTGCAGAAAATTTTCGACTGCAGAAAATTTTCTTCCATTTGTCCGTTTCCAATGAGGCGACGCCTCATTATAATTTGATTTCGATATCAACACCTGCAGGTAAATCCAGCTTCATCAGTGCATCAACAGTCTTCGGCGTTGTGTTTGTGATATCGATGAGTCTCTTGTGCGTTCTCTGTTCGAACTGCTCTCTGCTGTCCTTGTACTTGTGAACGGCTCTCAAGATAGTGATAATTTGTTTTTCTGTTGGCAGCGGAATCGGACCGGAAACATCGGCGCCAGTCTTCTTGGCAGTTTCAACAATTTTAGCTGCTGATTGATCCAATGTTTTGTGGTCATAAGCCTTTAGCTTAATTCTGATTTTTTGTTGTTCGCTCATTCTTTCTTTCCTCCTTGATTTTCGTACGTTTTCGCTATGCCTGTACGAGGGGTCCTATCCCTGTGCTTTCCCCGTGTATACTTGCTCGCCCAATTTGCATTATTGAGTGTAAATTGTCGGCGAACTTATGCAAGGAAATCACGAATTTTCAATTCGTAGATTTCTTCTGCTAAGGTTTTTGCTTACTCAGTACACGGTGCCGTGTGTTTCCTATTTTTTTACACAAAGCAAAAAGCACGAGAATCCCTTCGCCCGTTTCTGGAACGGACAATTCTCTGCAGAAATTACCTGATAGCTCAGCAACTTCCTGCTTCATCGCCTTTTTTAGCAAGCTTTTGTAGTATATTATAGATTGGAATAGATTGCAAGAGTTTTTGTAAAAAAGTTCACAAAAATATAAAGATTTTTTTCTAAAGTTATCTGATAATTTCAACGTTTTGAGGGGGGCAGTTCTGTACACGCATCGGGGTGTACAGTTAAAATGCTGAAATTCAGAAAATCTGAAGCCGAATTGTGGAAATCAGAAAAATAGGTACCCGATGATGCACCCAAGTCCGATGACTCCTGCTGCAGCAATACCCAGTATGATCGGATATTTGTCAAATCCGGGCTTTCTGTTCTTCTTGCCGCCCTGTATCACAAAAAATATGCATACGGCGATCCATATCAGTGCAATAATTCCTAGTGCTCTATCCATCAAACCACTCTCTTTTCTTATAATTCCCGTTTAGTGTTTAACTTTTAGCCTCTGCTCCACCTGTATTAAAACTTAATATCCGAGGTTTTCATTTATAAGGATCATTTCGATCCTGCCCGGCGTACTGCAAAATCTGGTCGTAACGATATTACAACAGATGCAGTCTTTTGACAGACAATCGCTGCAAAAACCTGTAACTGTGCAAGGAGTCTTTCTGTTTAGTCTGACCGCATTGGCAACTGCAGCATTGACCTTCGCCCTTGGCAAAGCGTCCTCCAGCTTTGAAATGATCTTATTCGCACCTGCAACCACGATCACCTTTTTGGGTCCGAAGCACAGCGCTGCAACACGATTGCTGGTACCGTCGATGTTTAATAATTCTCCCTCCAGCGTTACCGCATTGGTGCTCATCAGGAAATAATCGGCCATCAAAGATTGTCTTCTTCTCTCCAATCCTTCCGCAGGATCCTTTGTTCCATATGGGTCTATAATCTTTACATCTCTATCCTCAAGTTTCTTTTTGATGCCCGTGGCGTTTACGGTAGCAGAGCCTCCCCAGGATACGGTACTCTTATTCTGGATGATGGATAGGATTAGCTCACAGGCATCTTCTTTTGTATCGCAATAATGGCCTGTGATGTTCCTTTTTTCCAGGTTCTTGATAACCGTATCTATTTTTAATTTATTTGCAGCTTTTATATTTTCCATAGATTTCACTCTCCTTTTTACTAATTTTGCTTTCCATTGGAAAAGTAATTTAAGCACAGTGATAAAAGCACTTTGCAGAATTATTTTATCACAACTTTATAAAAACTTACAGTCAGATTAAAAAAGGCTTTTCCTTTTTTATCCTGAAAGAAAAAGCCTTTTTTCAGTTTTTTCTGTTATTATCTGATTCGTTTAATATTTATTGTATCCGCCATCGAGCAAAATGGCTTCTGGTTCCTTAGAACGGTCTTCTATTCCCGTGTTCAAATTGAAGCTGCTTTGAGGCAATGCCATGACCTCTTCTATCAGCTGGAACCTGGCAACCATTTCTTTCAGCAGTTCTGCCTGACCGGATAATTCCTCACTCGCAGCAGCGCTTTGTTCAGCAGTTGCCGAATTGCTTTGAATAACCTGCGATACCTGCTCGATTCCTTTGTTGATCTGGGATATGCCGCTCGCTTGTTCGTTCGATGCATCAGCAATCTTTGATACAAGGCTTGCTGCCTTTTCGATTCCATCAACAATTTCTTTCAGTGCAGAGGCTGTCTCATTTGCAATCTTTGTACCTTCCTGTACTTTTTGGATGGAGCCCTCGATCAGGTCTGTCGTTCCCTTGGCGGCTTCCGCACTTCTTGCCGCCAGACTTCTGACTTCTTCTGCAACAACAGCAAAGCCCTTGCCATGCTGCCCTGCCCTTGCCGCCTCTACCGCTGCGTTAAGTGCTAATATATTTGTCTGGAATGCAATATCGTCGATGACCTTGATGATTTTCGAGATGTTGTTCGAAGATTCATTGATGCCCTCCATGGAATCAAGCATCTGCTGCATTTGATGATTTCCTTTTTCTGCATTATCTTTTGCTTCTGTTGCAAGCTGATTTGCCTGATTAGCATTTACCGCATTCTGTTTTGTTTGCACGGAAACCTCTGAAATTGAGGCCGTCAGTTGCTGGATTGCGCCCGCCTGCTCTGTCGAACCCTGTGATAGCATCTGGCTTCCGTTGGATACCTGCCTTGAGCCTGAGGTAACCTGTTCTGCGGCAGTATTGATTTCTCCCATGACCTGCCCCAGAGAAACGATGATATTGTTCAGAGAATCCTTGATTTCTACAAAATCACCTTTATAATTTGCCGTGATCGCCTGGTTCAGATTTCCTTTCCCGATTTCAGAAAGTACGGTCGATATCTCGCTGACATAGCTTCTGATATTCTCTATTGTTGCATTGAGTGCGCTCTTGATCGCTGCGTGTCCTCCGTTATATTCGCCTTTCATGCTTACCTGCAGATTTCCTGCCGCTATCTCATTCAGCACGGAAGATGCTTCTTCAATCGGCTCAATGGTTGCATTCAACGTAGCGTTGATGCCTTCCACTACTTTGCCGTATTCACCTTTAAACTTGGCGACATCGCCACGAGTGTCAAGGTTTCCTTCAATTGCTGATTCTGATAAGAACGTGGTTTCATCCACAAGTGATTTTATGGTTTCCAACATGGTGATCATGGAAGGAATCAACGCATCATTTTCACTTCTTTTGCCAATTGCTTTCAGGCTCTCCAGACCGCCCAGATCACCCTGTGCAATATCATTGATGATCTTGATTGCACTGTTGATGCTGTCTGCAACCATGTTGACAGAATACGCAATCTCAGCATAAATTCCTAAATACTGTCCTTCAACCTTCTTTGTGAAGTCGTTGCTGCTCATTACTTCCAGAATGTCTCTGCCTTCTACCAAACCGCCAAGTCCATCAATGCATGCATTGATGCTGTTTTTGATATGATCGAAGTCACCCTTATATTCTTCCGTGATTTTCTCAGGAATTTCTCCTTTCCCGATTTGATCCATGTATTCGGCAGCGATATTGAGAGGTACGATTACTGAGTCGAGTGTTTGATTAACTCCTTCGATAATCTTTGCGAAGTCTCCGCCATGCTTTGAAGCATCGGCACGATTGCTGAGATTGCCATTCACTGCTTCTTTCGCAAGCATTTCAGCATCTTCAATCAATGCGTTAATTGCATCAATACATAGATTGAAGCTGTCTTTTATCTTATTGAAATCTCCTTTTGATTCCTTTATTAATTTATCCGGAATATTTCCTTTGCTGATCATCTCGATATATTCCGCTGATAATTTTAATGGATCGATCAGGGCATCCAGAGTTTCATTGAACCCTTCTATGATTTGCCTGTAGCCGCCCTCAAACTGCTCGGGATTTCCTCTGTTGTCCAGTCTGCCATCCAAAGCAGCCGCTGTCATATCTTCAGCTTCTGTTACCAATTTCTTTAAGGTTTCAACTACGGATACCATACTGATGCCAAGCACGTCTTTATCCGATCTTGGCTGAATTTCTACAGAGATATCTCCTGCGGCGATTTTTTCAGCAACCTGTGATTGAGCCCGGATGTTCTCGACCATTTTGCCAAAGGAATCTGTTAAATCTCCGATTTCATCTTGTGAGTCAGAAATATGCGCAACATCTACGTCAATATCACCTAGTGCCATCTTGTCCGCTGCAGTCGCAAGTTTTTTAATTGGAGCCACGATTTTTTTAGATATTATGACAAGCATAAAAAGAACAATCAGCAATGCAAATAGGAAAAGTAATAATGTAGTAATCTGCACGGAATGATAAGCGCTGTTAAATTCTTTATCCGGCAAACCTGTCGCAACCATCCAGCCTGTGTTACCAATCTCAGCCAAGTAGCCGTGGCACTTCTCTCCGTCATTCGTATATACAATTTCTCCAACTTTCTTATTCTTAACCGCATCCTTAATATTTTTGGACATTTTTGTATCCGCTATGTTAACATTCTTATATTTTTCATTCGGATGATAAATCAAATTACCGTCAGAGCTTACAAGCATATAAAAGCCGGTTTTTCCAAGCTTATACTCTTTGATCATGGCGTAAATACTGTCGATGTTAAAGTCCAGTCCGGCGACACCTATCATTTTATCGTTTGCCGAATCATAGATCGGAGTTATTGCGCTGACGACGACAAATCCTGTTGTTTCATCAACATACGGAGCAGTCAAAGTTGGTCCCTGCGCATTTTTTGCAGCAATCCACCAGTCTCTGGTCGCTACATCATAACCTGGTTCATTGATCCATCCGTTTGAGTCGGTGCATGTATCGCTGTCCTCATCACCGATCCATGAGCACATGATATTCTTCGTATCTTTTATGGCCACATTTTGCATGGTTTTTAAAAATTCAGGATATCCCGGCTTGGTCATCATATTTTCTCCCGGTCCTGTAATTTTGCAGATATTTTCAAACTGTGTGTTTGCAGCCATATTGATCGTTGCATCTATGTAAACTGAAAGTGATGCATTGATTTCGTTTGCTGCCGCCTGAGAACGTGCAATAAGTTCACTTTTTGTTACATCTGACACGGAATGCTTTACTGTTGTCATGGTAATGATGCCTACAAGGCATAATATAATTGCAAGAGGTATACCGATAAATAAAAGTATCTTCGTTACCAGACTTTTTCTCTGGGTTTTGCCTTCTTTCTCAAACTGGTTCCTATTACGCATTACGTTATTATCTCCTTTCCATTTCTGTTCTGCTCCATTCAAATGTAGTTAGGACTTAAAGTTTTTATATATAAGCTATCGGTTAAAATCCATAATACTTTAAAAAAATACAATATTCAACACTTTTTTCCAAAAACTGGGCAGTAAAAAAGGCCCGCAGATTTGCGGGTCTTTTCTTCACCGTTTCCGGTTCTTGTTATTGATTTGATTGCCGAGCAGTCGGAATCTTCAAATCAAAGACTTGGGCGAGCTAATATTACTCGATAATCTTTGCTACTACGCCTGATCCTACTGTTCTTCCGCCTTCCCTGATCGCAAATCTTAGTCCTTCTTCGATCGCGATTGGGCTGATCAGTTCGATTTCCATCTGGATGTTATCTCCAGGCATG
>Ga0183099_1000699_pt1 | contig 22513 bp, 17 predicted proteins | sample Biomet1_FD_127788 | JGI IMG/M metagenome (GOLD analysis project Ga0183099, IMG submission 127788) | Microbial communities from bioreactor (seeded with anoxic lake sediment) at LBNL, California, USA - Biofuel metagenome 1 | ecosystem: Engineered > Bioreactor > Anaerobic > Unclassified ...
GGCCTGATTTCCGTTGGCCTTGCATTCTCGAATATGCTTCCTTTGCCCGGACTCGACGGGAATGCGCTGGTTCTGATTGTTGTTGCCTACGATAATGTTGCACTGTGGTGCAAAAACCCTCTTGGCTACGGAAGCTCCAATTAGCGGCAGCCCTGTACCTACTATAACAACTTGACCATTTTGGATTTGTTTTGCAATAGTCACAGCCTGCATTTCTTTGTTTGTATAATTAGAGTAATCAGACATTATTTTGCCTCCTTTGTCATATCACAAGCATAGCCTAAACCAGGTACTACTTTTAATTTTATCAAACGGCTAGCTCCAAGCTTGTCAAGGTAAGCATATTGATCTTTTACATCATAAATCCATTCCTTACAAAAAGCTTCGAAGTCTTCTTGTGTTTTGCTTGCAACATCATAGGTTTTCAAGAAGGCGTTATCATAATCGTAGTAATTATAGCATTGAGAAGGATGTGCGCCATAAGGAGTATGAACTACTGCATCTACACAGGCACAGAAAATTGAATTTTTAGATGGGTCTTTGCGGATTTCTTCATTGCTTACCAGCTCTTCACAGGTAACAATGCAACGCTTGGAAGCAATTGCTATATCCACATCATGGAATTCGTCACCCTCAATAGAGCAAGTGCCATCCGGAGATGCTTTTTGTACATGGATAATTGCAACATCAATTTCCGGAACCGGTAAAGCTACTACCTTATCTCCTGGTTTAAAAGGATTATCCATATAAATAAATTTATCATTAGGTATTTTATCAATAGTCTCGCGAACTTCTTTGCTTATACCCCATTTAGCCGTTAAATCAGTGCCTAGCATTAACTTTACCGGTAAAAAAGGTAACCCTAAAGATGCAGCATGCAACATAAGCATAATGGCATCTTGGGAATAATCTTCCATATTTAGCATGCCCTTTTCAAAAAAATCTCTAAACCTCCGAGATACATTAGTAACACCGGAGTTTGCAGTGTAGCAGTTATTATAGGCCTTAACACGATGCTCCCCGATTAACAAATCCCAATCACCGCCGGCAGGACCACCTTCACCAACAAAATCCGTTAACCCTTGACGTAAAATCTCATAAATCGCAGCATAAGGTTTTCTATTAGTGGTAAAACCACCAATAACAATGTGATCCCCATTTTTTACATACTTAGATACTGCTTCTGACAATGTACACACTTTACTCATACAAAAACCTCCCAATTTTTAAATAATAGCCAAGACAATTTAATTCCTTACCACCTCCTCTATGCATTATGTTTACCAAACAAATTACTTATGGTTCACATTACAAGTTAATAAAAGCTAAAAACAAAAGCTTTATTTTCCGCAATGTGGAATGCGTTCCATTAAAATTGGCACAAAAAAAGCCAATTTTTAAATTACTTTGCTCTGAACGTTTATAGACAGCAGACACAAAACAACACAATCCTTCTAAAATGAACTAACAATATTTAGTGCATTAGAACTACTGTTTACTTTATTGTTCAACGAAGAATTTAACTTGAATATAAATTTCAAGCAGCCATATGATATTTTAATTTGTTTTCATAAAACCGTAACCTATTTAAATATGCAAGAACCTGTTGCGAAATTACAATATAAATCTCCCGTTCAGTTTCGTTTGGATAGATGCAATTAATAGCTAGACCGTATTGTATGTTGAACAGTCCATCTAACGGGTGATTTACTCCAAGGTAATAAGACACTAATATTGGCCATCTTCTGAAGACATTCTCTTTAATCAAACAACTCTTGCCGATTTTCCTGTCTTCAAAATTAATGTTTAATTGGCGTATGATCAAATTTCCTTATTCGTTATTCCGCATTATGGAATTGCTTCCATTTCTTTCAAGATAATATTCGTCACATTTTTATCAAATCCTTCTTTTTTTTAAAAAATTTTCTAAAATTTTTTATTTTCTAAATTTAACCATTATTCAATTAGCGAAAACAGAACAATTACAACTGAAAATTCTCTTTGTATTTCTGAAAGCCTTTTATTAACATACCTTTAACGATATTGTTGTTGTAAAAGCTTTTTGTTTTTTGTATAATTAACCTAAAATTAAATAAGGAGGCCAAATATGGTTCAAAGTGTTACCCGTTCGCTTTTATTGCTAGACGCTTTAAGTAAATCCCATAAAAAATGCTCGTTAGCTGAGCTTTGTGAAATAACCGCTTTGGCACCAAGTACAGTTCATAGGTTATTATTAGCACTAAAAGAATCGCGTTTTGTAGCACAAGACAGCTCTTCTTCAAAATATTATTTGGGACCAGCCCTAATAATTTTGGGCATACGAGCTTCAAACTACTTGAATCTAAGAGAATTAGCGCGTCCTGTCCTAACTAGTCTTGCAGCTACTTCCAAAGAAGATGCCTATCTCAGCTTAATTGATGGTGATAATGCAATTATGGCTGAAAGTGCCTATGGTCCTCAGCCTCTTAAAGTCATCTATCCATTAACAGTTCCAATTCCTTTGCACAGTGGTGCGGCTAGAAAAGTCCTACTAGCCTACCAAGACCCAGCTTTTATTGAAAACTATCTACATAAAAAACTTTCTAAATATACTAATAATACAACTACCGATGCCAATAAACTACGGCAGCAGTTAGAAGAAATTCGAGAAAAAGGCTATTCTATTACTCTTGGCGAGTCTTTGAATGGTGCTTTGGGTATATGTTCTCCTGTATTTGATAGTTTTGGCAATATAGTCGCCGGTCTTGGTATTAGTTGTCCGACATTGCGTATAAAAAAAGAAGATTATCCTGCTTTAATAGAACTAGTAAAACAACATGCTAAGCAACTATCTTCTGACCTTGGTTATGTTGATGCTAAATAAACCCAAAATTAATTTGTTGGAAAAATACTACAAATTGTAGATGGTAAACCTGCTCATGTTTTCGTCACTAATTTTCCCTGTAAATTTTAACTATAAGAAATTGATGTACTATATCGATTGTTTTGTTAGTGTAATTATTGCCTAATCTGTAATGCACGCGGGATTTTATAAAAAGCTATCAACCATGGGCTTAACAATTAGCCCATGGTTTTTTTGTGTTATTAATTAAAAGCACAAAAGCTACATCTCATTTTAATCTTTTTGAGTACATACCATTGACAAGAATTCGCGCATAGCCCGAGTTATGTACCGCATCCTTTTATTTGCAATTAAAATATTTCTTTCGGCAAGTGAATCCCCTATTTTATAATAAATCAAGCTTTCTGTATTACTATCGAGGTTTCTTATTAATGAATCTCTAATAAATATTGCCCCGCAACCAGTATGTGCAGCAATATTAAAAGCCGTAAGCACTTGGTCTAATTGGAACACTGAAACTGGAATAAACCCGGCATTTTTACAAATATTATTGCCTCTGTTCCATTGATCGTTTCCTCTTTTTATCCCTATAAAAGGAAGGTCCTTAAATCTTTCTAAAGGTACCGGTAAAAATTCTTCTCGCAAAAAATCCCGTTGACAAATATTTTGAAAAGATACCTGGTACTTTCTTAACTGCTTGTTAATTTCCCACTTCGCCGGTACTCCTAAAATTATATATTCAGAGTCATAAAAATATGTTTTCAATCTTTTATTCTCAGCTGTAATTACAGTTTCAAATATTAAATCAATTGATTCATTTTCTAGTCCTTCTAAAAGTTCCTTAACATTGCTCTCTATAATTTCCACAGTTATTTTGGGGAATTTTTTATTAAACGCATTAATTAAACTAGGAAAAACAAAAGAACAAAAATAACTAGAACCGCCAAGAACTAAACTACCAGTATATGATTTATTACTATCATCAAAATGCCTTTTCATATTTTTTTGAATAGTAAGAATTAATTTTATGCATTTTATGTAATATTTTCCTTCTTCCGTCAACGATAAAGGTATTGTGCTTCTGTCAAATATCGCATGCCCGATATTAGCCTCAGCTTTTTTTACAATACTACTTAACGCCGGTTGAGATACATTGAGTTCTTTAGCCGCTTTAGAAAAACTTTTTTTCAAATATACCGCATAAACATAATTCATTTCGTTAAACATTTTATTACCACCCTAAAATACATAAATGGCTTACCATGTTAATTATATACCTATAGGACACAACTTTATTTATTTTAAGTCTGTTTTAATAAAGGCCGATGGCGCTATTTTGCACCATCGGCATAATTCATTTAAAAATCACCGTCAAAGCTTATTTGTCACCAAGACAAACTACCTTACCGTCTTTAACCATAGTAGTATTACCATCAAACACTACTGTGGGATTGTAAAGAACCATATCAATATGTACTGTTGATCTAGCAGGCTGGCCGTAATAATAGCCATTACCCATAGCAATATGGCATGTTCCTCTGGCTTTTTTCTCTTCTTCAAAGTCACCATTGAATAAACAAGCCGGATTCAATCCAAGTCCAATTTCAGCAATATTATCACTATCTTTTACTTCCGCTATTTGTCTGCGAATTTCTTTGCAAATTTTTGAGTCTCCACCCACGACCTCAACTATACGTCCACCTTCTATTTTCAGTTCCACTGGAATTGTCGGGCAACCATAGTAACAAATAGGTCCATCAACAACTAGTGTACCATGTGTTGAACCAATAACAGGTCCTAACGATACTTCACCATCAGACCAAGCCATAGCATCTCCTGGTTTACGGGCAATGCCGCATTCAATAATTGGCTCCATTTGGTTCATATCCATGTACAAATCAGTACCGGCAGGGGTTGTAACATGGGCTTTTTTCTTACCACGCCAAATCTTTTGCATTTTTTCGCCGTCCGCATATACTTTTTCATAATCAGCTAAAGCTCCACCACGAGTAAAGTTATCAATGCTGCGTAAACATATTGAACATTCACGAAGGGTCTTGTTATCTACAAGTTCTTTTAACCTATTATTATAAATAGCAGCACCAGAAGCTGTTGTCATCCCAATAAAAACATCGCAAGCTTCCATAGCTAATTCCAATGTCTTGGGGAAAATAGTTGCCTTGTCTTTGCCTCTAATAGGCATAATCGTAATGTTATACTCTGCACCACATCTTAATGCAGCTGCTGCCAAAGCATTAGCCATACGCATATCAGTTTGAGGATCAATAGCAATCAATACTTCCTCACCTGCTTTCACTCCCATTAAATTGGATAATAAATAATCAGCTCTTTCCATACATTCAATAATTCTGTTGTCTTCCATTTTCACACTCTCCTTTTGTTTTAAATAATAAATTTTATAATTGTAACGCAATTATAATTTAATTCATTTATTAAGCATTCTCACCTGCTTCCGGGTCATTAAACATATCACGATTTAAAACACCCTCCATAGATGCCACACATACCGATGTTACCAAATCACCTGATGAGTTTGTAGATGTATGTGCCTGATCAATAATACGATAAATTCCAGCCACTAATGCAGTTGCTTCTAAAGGCAATCCCATTTGAGTTAGTAAAGTAATGGAAATTACTAATCCTATTTGCGGTGTTGCCGCGCAACCTACGCTTAAAAATGTTGCTTGAATTACTAGTAAAATCTGTTGTTGAATAGACAGACTAATACCATATAATTGGCTAGCAAACAAAACGATAATGGCAAAATATATGCAAGTTCCATTCATATTAGCCGTTGCGCCTAAAGGCAAAACAAAATTTGAAATATCTGACGGAACGCCTAATCTTTTTGGTGCTATCTCCATAGAAATAGGTAACGCCGCAGCAGAAGTGCATGTACTAAATGCCACAATCCAAGATTGGAGAGCTTTTCTCCAAAACATAATCGGATTAACTTTCGCAATTAAAGTTAAGAATAGGCTATACATTACGGATACCATAATAAAATTTGCAAGGTAGTCTGTAGCTATAAACTTAAGAACAGGTCCAAATATCGCTGTTCCATACTTTGCCAGCGCTACTGACATTAACCCAAATACCCCATAAGGTATAATACCTATGACAATGTTAATAATACCAAACATAGCTGATGATAATAGCGTTATAACGTTAGCTAGCGGTTTGCCCTTATCACCTAAAACAATAATAGCAAAACCCATAAGTAGAGCAAAAACTATAATTTGCATCATATCGCCATTTGCTAAAGACTGGAACGGATTATTAGGAACTAAATCTAAAATCGTTGCATATACTCCTGGTAAAGCTTTAACTGCAACCTTTTGAGTTGTATCGCCCAATAATATTCCTTTACCAGGCTCAATTATATTCACTAATACCAAACCAATAGTCGCCGCAATACCTGACGAAAATAGGAAAAAGGCAATCGTTTTTAATCCAACACTCCGTAGTTTCTTAATATCACCTAGGGACAACGCCGCATCTACGATTGAGAAAAAAACCAATGGAACAACAATCATTTTTATTAGTCGCAAGAACAAGTCACCTACAAATTGTAAAAACGGTAAAATATAATCATTAATAAATGGATTGTTTACACCACCCATAAAATTAAGTCCATAGCCTAACGCTATACCTGAAAACAAAGCTATAAAAATTTTTATGTGCAATGGCATTGCTTTTTTAACACGTTTAACCTCTTTTTCATCTGAACACATGAACACATACACCTCCTCTAAAAAGACTGGTAATCTGAAAATTCAGTGGATAGCTATCTTCCTCGTCATTAGTGTATATTGCTTTTATATTCAATTCAAAAGTTATATAGTAAGATGTATGGCATATACACTTTTACTTATATCTAAAAATCCAATCATATCTTATAGTTCAACCTATGTTATTCTTCGTTAATTGTTGAAAAGTCCTAAGCTCTAAAAACACAGAGTATAGCTATGCTGCTATTTTTTTAGTTTTGCTGTATAAAATACATTGAAGTTGCTTTTTCTGTCTTTGCTACTTTACTCCGACTTGTATTAGTAAATATATACCTATTTTGTTAACAAATTTTTTTAGCATAGAATATATTTTCCAAAGGATTTATTCACATTTTTTACAGAAAAATAGTCTAATTAACAAACTATATTAAAAACTTAAACACAAAAAAGAGGGTAGAACAGACTTGAACGTCTGTCCTACCCAGCCTTTTATTATAGAGCTCATTTTCACTCAATACCATAACAAATAAATTATATATATTCTTCTATTAGCCCTGCTATAAATAAATAGCCGGACTAAAATATGCGATTACTCATTTCCCCGCGAAGGCCGGTTTGCGTTTTTCTAAATAAGCCTTCATGCCTTCCTTTTGGTCATCTGTTGCAAAGCAAATACCAAAGTTATCTGCTTCATAGGCTAAACCTGCTTGTAAATTCATATCAAAACCACGATTAATGGCATCTTTAGCTAATTGGACAGCCACTGGTGCTTTAGACATAATTTTGTTGGCCATAACTTTCGCTGCATCCATTAGTTCCGTAGGTTCCACCATAGCATTAACCAGACCAATTCGATAAGCTTCCTCTGCCTTAATCATATTTGTGGTACAGATTATTTCCTTTGCCCTTCCTTTGCCGACAAGTTGCGCTAAACGCTGCGTACCACCAAAACCGGGAATAATACCCAAAGAAACTTCCGGTTGACCAAATACTGCTTTAGTAGAGGCAATACGAATATCGCAAGCCATGGCTAGTTCGCAGCCACCACCTAAGGCATAACCATTTACAGCGGCTATTACAATCTGAGGTAAATTCTCTATGGTATTAAAAACAGTCTGTCCCAATATGGAAAATTTTCTGCTTTCCATAGGGTTAAGCTTTTGCATTTCTACAATATCTGCCCCAGCTACAAAAGCACTTTCGCCGCCACCAGTAATTATCACTATTTTAGTAACTTCATCTTTGGCTAATATATCAAACAACTGTTTCATTTCTTCTAAGGTAGAACTATTTAAAGCATTCAGGGACTTTGGCCTATTAATTGTAACAACAGTAATGCCTTGTTCCGTTTGCACAAGCAAATTTTTATATTCAGTCATGATTACCACTCCTAAATCGACGCATAGAAACATCTCTTCATTTTATTGTTTGTTGTAATCGTAAAACCCTTTGCCAGTTTTACGTCCTAAATAACCTGCTTCCACCATTTTACGCAGCAATTGAGCAGGACGGTACTTGGGGTCTCCATATCCTGCGTACAACACTTCCATAATAGCCAGGACTGTATCATTGCCAATAAGATCAGATAATGCCAATGGTCCCATAGGGTGCGCAAAACCAAGCTTTGCTACGTTATCAATATCCTCAGCGCTGGCAACGCCTTCCATGAGAGTGAAAATAGCCTCATTGATCATAGGAATCATAATCCTATTGCCCACAAAACCTGGAGCATCATTAACGCTGACAGGACTCTTCCCTACTTTTTCCGCTAGGTCTTTAATGGAAGAAAAAGTAGCCTCTGAAGTACCTAAACCTTTTGTTACTTCAACCAACTTCATAACTGGTGCAGGATTAAAGAAATGCATACCGACAAATTTATCAGGTCGTTTAGTCGTAGCAGCTAGCATAGTAATTGAAACTGAAGATGTATTGCTTGCCAAAATAGTTTTTTCCGGGCAAAGCTCATCTAAAGTTTTAAAAATATCTTTCTTTATAGCAATGTTTTCCGTTGCTGCTTCAATAACAAGGTCAACATCACAATTAGTTTGATCTAAATCTACAACACAACTAATGCGTCCTAAAATGGTCCTTTTCTCATCATCAGTAATCCTACCCTTGGCAACGCTACGGCTTAAATTTTTATCAATAGTAGTAATGCCCTTGTCCAAAAAGCATTGCTTGATATCACGTAAAACTACTGTAATGCCACTTTGAGCCATAACCTGGGCGACACCTGCCCCCATTTGCCCGGCACCAATAATCATTACCTTTGAAAATTCCATTTTTTTACCTCCTAACAAGCTTTCCGTTTCTTAAATTCTTCTGTCATGATTGGTAATACCTCCAAAACATCGCCCACAATACCATAATTTGCAACTTGGAATATTGGTGCATCTTTGTCTCTATTAATGGCAATGATAATATCTGATGAAGACATACCTACCAAATGCTGAACAGCCCCTGAAATGCCGCAAGCAATATAGATTTTCGGTCCTACAGTCTTACCTGTCTGGCCTACTTGACACATATGAGGTTTCCAGCCAGCATCCACAGCAGCGCGAGATGCACCTACAGTAGCTCCTAATACTTCGGCCAAATCTTCAACCAACTTGAAATTCTCAGGTTTGCCTAATCCACGACCACCGGAAACAATAATATCAGCTTCTTCTAAGTTACAACAGGTTGTGCACACCTTTACTACATCCATAAGTTTAGTACGAATATCTTCTGGCTTTACAGTACTCTTCACCCTGATTATTTTCCCACATCGATTGTAATCAAGCAGCGGTTTCTTAAACACAGAAGGACGTACGGTTCCCATTTGAGGTCTATGCTCAGGGCAGAGAATTGTCGCCATAATATTTCCACCAAAAGCAGGCCTTGTCCAAGCCACCAGCCCTGTTTCTTCATCAATGGCTAGGCCAGTGCAATCTGCAGTTAACCCTGTAGCTATGCGACTTGCAATCCTAGGCCCTAAATCACGACCGTCATTGGTAGCTCCTACTAGCACAACAGATGGTTTATGCTCTTGTATTAAATTGGCAACTACGGTTGTGTATCCATCCGTATTATAATGTGCCAGTTCATCAGCTTCCACCAAATAAACCTCATCAGCTCCTGCAGCAAATATATCTTTGGATAAACTTTCCACGTCTTTTCCTAGCAAAACGCCTGCTAAATGCTGCCCCATCTTGTCAGCTAATTTACGTCCTTCACCCAATAGTTCAAGGCTAACATTTTTAATTTTTCCTTCGACGGTTTCAATATATACCCACACATTCTTATACTGTGTCTTGTCCATAGTTACTTCCTGCGCCACTTCCACACGACTAATAGCACCAACAGGACAAACATCAACACACGCCCCGCATTGAGTACAAGCTAAGCCAATTATTGCTTTGCTATTTTTCAAACTAATAGCACCAAAGGGACATGTGGTTTCACAAATTCCACAACCTATACATTTTTCTTCATCTATTATAACTGCCATTTTAGTTTCCCTCCGTATTAGACAATTTTAGCTTCAGCGAGTTTATCTAACAAAACAGTAACACTTTCCTTAGCCGTAGCCTCAGCAATAAGTATTCCTTGAACACGCCTCGGTGGGCTAAAAATCTTGCTAACCTTGGTGGGAGAACCGGTAAGTCCTATTCTTTTCTCGTCAGCCTTAACATCTGCAGCACTCCAAACTGCAATTTCTACCCTATTAGCTTTCATTTTTCCTTTGATGGTCGGGAAACGCGGTTCAAAAGCAGCTGATTTTATAACTGACATAAGCACGGGCATTTTTACTTCAATGACTTCATATCCATCTTCACATTCCCTGTCAACGATAGCAGTATCACCTTTAATATCCAAATTTGATACATAAGTTACTTGGGGGATACCTAAATGCTCCGCTGTTTCCGGCCCTACTTGTGCCGTATCGCCATCAATAGCCTGCTTACCGCAAAAAATCACGTCTACCTTGCCGATTTTTCTTATGCAAGCAGCTAAGGTGTAGCTAGTAGCCAAAGTATCGGCTCCACCAAAAGCACGATCACTTACTAATATTGCGGTATCAGCTCCCATAGATAAACATTCTTTCAGTGCAGCCTTAGCCTGAGGCGGTCCCATTGAAATTACTGTAATCTTCGCACCATATTTATCTTTAAGTTGCAGTGCCGCTTCTAGAGCATTCTTGTCAAAAGGATTAACTATACTAGGTACGCCTTGTCTAATCAAGGTGTTAGTTACCGGATCTATTTTTACCTCAGTTGTATCCGGAACTTGTTTTATACACACTACGATTTCCATTCGTTTTGCCTCCCAAGTATTAAATCACACGAAAGTAATTGTTCCTTCTATCTTAAAAGTGCCCCCGATATTACCATGCGTTGCACTTCATTAGTTCCCTCGTATATTTGTGTAATCTTAGCATTACGCATAAGTCGCTCAACAGGGTAATCTGTAGTATAACCATAACCACCATAAACCTGTACTGCATCAGTTGTAACCTCCATTGCTACATCTGAAGCATAGGCTTTAGCCATAGCCGCTTCTTTTGAAAAAGGCTTACCGGCATTTTTTAAACAAGCTGCTCTGTATACTAGGAAACGTGCCGCATCAATCTTCATAGCCATATCTGCAATTTTAAAAGCAATTGCTTGGAAAGAGGAAATTGGTTTGCCGAACTGCACCCTCTCCTTAGAATATTTAATAGCATAATTCATAGCTGCGTCAGCAATGCCTAGGGCTTGGGCAGCAACCCCAATACGCCCAGCATCTAATGTGGTCATAGCTATCTTGAACCCTTCACTCTCTTTGCCCAAAAGATTTTCCTTTGGTACCTTAACATCCTTGAATACTAATTCAGTCGTAATGGAGGTATGTCCGCCCATTTTGCTTTCCCTCTTGCCAAAGCTAAAACCAGGCATGCCTTTTTCTAGAATAAATGCCGATATCCCTTTCAATCCTTTTGTTTTATCTGTCATAGCGAAAACCACATAGGTATCAGCCTCACTACCATTAGTAATAAAAATCTTATTACCATTTAAAATATAGTGATCACCTTCCAGTTTCGCTACTGTTTGCTGCGCAGCCGCATCAGTACCTGCATTCGGCTCTGTAAGCCCAAAGGCTCCAACATGCGCACCTTCAGCAATAGGCTTTAAGTATTTTTGCTTTTGTTCCTCTGTGCCGTAAGCCATAATTGGCCCAGCGCACAAAGACACATTTACCGACAAAGTAATGCCCATACCATCGTCAACTTTAGAAAGCTCTTCTACAGCTAAAATATAGCTAAGATAATCTCCGCCTGCTCCACCATAGGCCTCTGGGAAACAAATACCATTAAAACCGGCTTCACACATTTCATTAACGAGCCCTCTGTCAAAAACATGCTGCTCTTCTCTTTCCTCTACCGTAGGAGCTAATTTCTGTTCCGCAAATTCCTTAGCCATTTGTTGGATTGTTTCTTGATCTTCTGTTAGTTCAAATTCCATCTGTAAATCCCCTCTCTCCTCAAATGAGTTCTACAATAGTAGTTGTTCCCTGTCCGCCACCGATACATAGTGTAGCAAGTCCTAGCTTTTTATTATGTGCCTTTAGGGCATAAAGCAAAGTTACAAGAATACGGGCGCCGCTTGCACCGATAGGATGTCCTAGTGCAATAGCGCCTCCATTGACGTTTACTTTAGTTTTGTCAAAATTAAGCTCCCTGCCCACTTCCACAAATTGAGCTGCAAAAGCCTCATTTGCCTCAATTAAATCAATATCTTGCATAGTTAATTTTGCTTTATCCAAGGCCTTGCGAGAAGCAGAAATAGGCCCTAACCCCATATATTTGGGATCAACGCCCGTAGAAGCATATGATAGTATACGTGCCATAGCTGTAAGTCCTAACTCCTTGGCCTTATCTGCTGACATAACGACTAGTGCTGCTCCACCATCATTAATGCCCGAAGCATTACCAGCCGTTACAGTACCATCTTTTTTAAATGCAGGTTTTAATTTTGCTAAAGCCTCCATGGTAGTTCCTTCTCTGGGGAACTCATCCGTATCAAAAACTACCTCACCTTTTTTGGTCTTAATTATTACCGGCACAATTTCAGCCTTAAAAGAACCATTTTTTATAGCTGCACAAGCTTTTGTCTGTGATTCATAAGCCGCTTGATCTTGTTCTTCACGAGTAACGCCATATTTTTCTGCAACATTTTCAGATGTGATACCCATATGATAATCGTTAAAGGCATCCCACAGTCCGTCTTTAATCATAACATCTGTTAGTGTAGCATCCCCCATACGAAGACCCCACCTTGCTTTTGAGCTCGTAACAAAAGGAGCATTGGTCATACTCTCCATACCGCCTGCAACTACAATATCCGCATCTCCTGCACGAATAGCTTGAGCTGCCAGTTCAACACTTTTCAACCCTGAACCACAAACCTTGTTAACTGTAAAAGATGGAACTTCTTCAGGAACACCGGCTAAAATACTTGCCTGCCTAGCAGGATTTTGCCCTAAGCCTGCTTGCAAAACATTACCAAAAATAATCTCGTCTACTTGCGCGGGACTAATCTTGGCTCTGCTAATAGCCTCCTTAATGACGGCAGCTCCTATTTCTTGTGCCGATAATCCGGCAAGGCCTCCGTTAAACTTACCTACTGCCGTCCTGACCGCACTCACAATTACTACTTCACGCATAATATTATCCCCCTGTTTTCTCTAAACGCATATAACTAAATGTTTACAGTAATCTTTTCATACCTTTGTTACTTTTCACATAAATAAGGCGACTTTTATAAAAAGTTTTTATTTATATTACTTTCATAGCCGCCTTAATGAGAACTCTAATAGTTTTTCTTACTTTTCAATACTCTTTTGATACGCAAACAATGCAGCGCCAAGCGCCCCAATATATTGTGTCAAAGGTGTTGTTAGAATTGTATGGCCTAATTCTCCCTCTAAAGCTTTAACCACTCCAAAATTCTGTGCTACCCCGCCTGTCATCACGACTTCGGGCACATCACCTACTCTACGTACTAGGCCAATTACACGGTTAGCAATAGAATGATGAATACCTTCAATAATATCGCATTTATCAGTTCCCATAGACAACTGGCTGATAACTTCACTTTCAGCAAAGACAGTACATGTTGAACTTATTGCTACCCGCTTCTTGCTCATAGCACCAAGAGTGGCAAGCTCTGAAACTTTTACCTCTAAAACTCTAGCCATAACATCAAGAAAACGACCGGTACCAGCGGCGCATTTATCATTCATCTGGAAATTTACCATAACACCATTCTCGATGTGAAGGACTTTAACATCTTGACCACCAATATCAATAACGGTATGTACATTAGGGAACAAAAAAGCGGCTCCCTTAGCATGGCAAGACAGTTCACTCATTTGCTTACTAGCCAGATTCATTAAAGAATTCCTTCCGTACCCAGTGGCAAGTATGTACGTCATATCTTCTCGTGTTTTATTTGCATTTAGCAAAACTTCATCAATAGCTCTCTGTGGCCCACTGGTACCTGCGCCTACATCAATCAGTGATTTACCGATAATCTCTTTGCCATCCTGTAGAATAACACACTTAGATGCTGTAGAACCCACATCAATTCCCATCGTATAAACAGTCATATGTATCCTCCAATTTAAACATTATCTATCTAAGCTACCTATATTTCATTAATTTTTTCGAAGGCACCCACCATTTAAACTTATAAGCAACAAGCCACATAATAGCTACTATGCCGAAAATGCTCCAAGTCAAAACCGCGCCACCAATAATTGGCATAACACTCATAACAATAGGTGGAATAACCTGTAAGCCGATAATTAGCGGTCTATTAAACAAATCCGAAATACCACTATCTTCTATACCACGAGATTTTAAATCAGGGTCAACTACACGTTGTAACAATACCCCCGTAGCGGCAACACCTGTAGCATGTCCCCAAACCATCATGTTTCTCTCAAACCAGTCAAGCCTAGAGGATTTGCCACCAACATAAATAAACCACCAATAGGTTACTATGAATCCCAAAGTACATACCACTAGCAATGGAACTGCATAATCAAATACCACCTTTAGATTCAAAGAACCAATGCCTGATACCATTAATAAATCGGTTGATGCTCCTTGAATACGACTAATCGTATTACGATCAATATAATCTGAAGCTCCTGTTTTATTCAAAAGCCAGTTTAAAACAAAAGCTGCTAGTAGCGCTGTGCAAAATTCAGGAATCGCTACTGCATAACCTAGATTGCCAGAAACCACCTTAAACCATTTAGTCATATAATAACCACCAAGGGCCGCCATTAAAACAATTCCCAAATGGAAAGCCAGCGGGTCTACAGAAATAGAAGATACTGTAACTTTACCGGCAGATTTTTGCTTTTCCGGTGGAATTAACCCGGTACGCAACTCTACAGGCAAATCAGCTGGATCTTCAACATAGTGGGTATAGCCTTTACGGGAACCCCAATTAATAATACCCATACCAAAAAGAATACCACCAACAATACCTATGGTAGCGCAGGTATACGCTAAATCCGTCATGTTAGCAACACCTAAGTCTTCCAGGGCACTACCTACCGCAGCGGCTGTCCCATGCCCGCCGTAAAAGCCAGTAGCCATCATTAATCCAAATTGTTCCGGTAGTTCCGGATAAAAATACCTTAAGCCATAAACCGTAACGAACATGCCAACAGCATACTGCAAAACAGCAATACCCGTAAGGTTAAAGAACATACCACCAATAACGGGTCCTGATAAAGCTTCTTTACTAGGCTTATCACCAATAGGCGTAGCCGCAAATACTACAACAATGAAAACCGCCGCATAGGTACCAAAGGCTTTAGACAAAGGAAGAAGGTCATAGCCTCTAGGCCCCAAAGCCAAAGCTAAAAAGCCAGCAATTAAAGCGGATGGAATCAATAAAGTCTGAAATATTTTTACTTTTGCTCTTAGTAACTGCCCAATAGCCAATAACGCCGTCATAATACTTAAATCGAGAAAAACTTGCCAAATACTTGCTCCTGTAAATGCCATCTCAACGCCTCCTATTTTAAAACCAATGTTAGTGTTTATCCTATTAATAGAAATAAACTAAACTTTTCATTATAATTCCTTAACTAGAATATAAGAATCTCTAATTTCTCCGAATAATAACATTTGGTGGGATCGACGTACAAATTCAGGATTAAGGCAACAAGTGCATTCATCTTAATGAGGTCTTGGCAATATAGCGTACACTGACATTTCAATCTTTTTTAAGCCCAAACCTCAAACCGTATTTAATTTTTAAAATGGATTCTCTTGGAGAACACCGGCTAAAGTTCTTCTACTATCTGTGTTCTGCCCTAATCCTGATTGCAAAACATCACTTAAAACAACTTGTTTGACTTAAAACAAATTATCAAGTATTTTATAAACTTTCCGCAAATGCTTGAATCGCAGTTTTAGCTTGTCCGAAATCACGCATTTGTTGATCAATACCTATTTTAATATGAGGAATCTTAGCTGCATCTAAAGCCTTCTTTAAATACGGATACTCCATTTCCTCAGGATCACAAAATTGTTGCATAAAGAGAATAAGACCATCGGCCCCACTATCCTTCACAAGCTTAGCGACAAATTCACCTCTGTTGTTTTTAGCTGATTCCGGATCATACAGTAGAACGTCGCAGTCGATATTAGCAAATTGTTTAGCAAGCGCCATCATAGGATCTGCATCTTCAGGAACATCAATGCGGAAAGCACGGCTTTCGTAAGCTACATCATCTGCGGCAATAGCAATATTGTTATCTTCTAAAGCTTCTAAAAGGGCAGGATTGTCACAAATAATACCGGAAGTAACGATTTTCTTTCCAGACCATTGGCAAATAGGCAGCATAGCTAGCTCGCGATTCAACTCTTCCAATTTAGCAGTATATTCGTCTTTTAGCATAAAGAAAGCGGCTTTTAATACTGCTGAACGAACCGTTGGTTTAACTACATCACAGTGCTCAGAGGCTAGTTTCACAAACTCGCGACGAGCTTTACGGCTAGCATTGTAAACCTTAATGCTCTTTACAATATCGTCATCAGTTATTGCTTTCCCTGTAATTTTTTCCAATTCTTTCCGTACATTAGTATATTGGTCCACACAGAACTTTAAACCGTAAGTTGTAGAACGATTTTGAGGATGTGCCAAGAATATTACCGGCATCTTGTCCCCCATAGCTACACGAATATTTTGACTCATTGGGCGAAGTGTATCGCATATGGTCGGGGTAATAATGCCGCTAAGACCGTCCAAAGTACCGTCCAATAGCATTTCTAGTGACAATTGAGCAATTGTACAGTAGAATGTTGCACAATACTCTTTAGCGTGGCTGATATTTTTATTGTTAGTTCCCCATACACCAAATGGAACCATACCCGCAGCGTAGACAAGTTCTTCCGGTGCATAGTAAGGAAGAACTCCTATAGCTTTTTTACCTTGTGCCTTATACATAGCAAGTTTTTTTTCGGGATTTGCTGCTATTTCTTTAAACTCATTAATAATAGTTTCCATACTTATTTGTCACCTTCCTTTGCTTTCTTGTTGACTTCCATAGCCTCAACAAGACCTTGTACCCGTGTCTCATACTGAGCGGCATTAAAGTTTCTAGGATCTGCTTGATCGCCATCAAATCCAGCACAAGGCACACCTAAATCTTTAGTGAAGCGACGTTGCATTTCTGCCATGTAACCACTCCATGGCTTACAACTTCTATTGTAATGAACAAGTACTCCGTCCACTTTATTATCACGGCAAATGCCTTCACGCCAATCTACACCCTGCTCAATGCATACAGAATTTGGGGCCTTGCAATAAGCCCGCACCATTTCTTCAAGACCATTATAGACAAAACCAAAAGCCGGTGCATATACAACAGCAGTAACATTCACGCCATTTTCTTTAAGAGGTTTGAAAAGTGCCGGCAGCTTAGGCCAGCAAGGAATACCCTCAAACATAATGCGGTATTTTTCTTGGAATGGAAGGGTACTATTCCCGGTCTTAACATTCTCTTCTAATTCAGTAGCAAGGAGTTCGAAAGCCTCAGCAGCTTGAACCTTACCACGAGCAGTAACAACATCAGCCATATGGTTGAACAAATCAAACCCACTCATTGGTGCTGGTTTGTATTGCAAGAAATCACAAACCTTCAACCATGCTTTAGCAGTGCGGTTTGCGTTAGCACAAGCTTTTTCGAATTTTTCTTCGTCAAATTTGCGACCGGAAATCTCTTCTAGTTTTTTTATAGCATCTGCAAATTGACCACGTATATATTCAACATTAGCACTCTCAACTTCAACTGTGTTGTTATAAGGGATATCAATCATTATAAGGGGAATGTTATGCATACGAGCAACATTCTCATACCACTTAGTCATACAGTTACAAATATTATTGCAGCAAAGAACAAAGTCAGGTTGTGGCATAATCATTTGACGATAATTCTTAAGTGCGGCAGTGCGGCGCTCTTTTTCTTCACCTTCCGGAAGCTTTTCTATCTCATTTAAATCATCAAGAACCGTGAATGGTTTCATAGTCTTTGGATCTTTTTTAGGTTTACCGGTAACTGGATCAATAACAATTTTTCCATTCTCATTTTTTAAGGGTTTTCCGCTATTAGGATCAATTACATACTCACCGGTAGTAGGATCCAACTTTTTAGCAGCTCTTTTCCCTGCTGCATAAGCAAGGCTAATACGTGCATAACCGCAAATATCTGTATCATAACCAAGATCTTCAGCTGCTTGGCACAATAGTTCGCCATCGCGATTAGCAGCAACACCTGCTGCCTGATTTTCAGGGTATACAACATGAAGGCCAAAAGCTTCGGCCAATTCACAAGGAAATTTGGAAGATGACCAACCTACAGGTTCACCTCTTTTTTTAGCTTCACGTGCTTCCGCATAAACGTCTTCCACAACATCACGTAATGCTTGAACGCCTAGGCTTACTTTCTTTTTCGCCGGCTTTAACGGTGCATTTACTTCTTCACTCATAATAATCCTCCTCGCTGTTCTTTTCGATATTCCCTTGGGCTTTAAAATACAGCTCTGCAATCACTAACTCATCGCTCCAATATCAATACCCAAGGGATACTTTTTACTCATACTTGCATCATAGAAGATTTTTGCTTATTTAATCATACCTGCACAATAATTAATAAAACCAGAAATAATAACAGCATTAGAAATATTACTTAAGAAACCACCAATTACGGGTACCACAAAAAACGCTAATTTGGAATATCTATATTTCTTACATACGCTCTCCATTGTAGTCATAGATACTGGCACCGCACCTAAGCCAAACCCGATATGTCCAACGGACATGACAGCAGCATCGTAATCTTTCCCCAAAAACTTGAAAGTAATAAAATAGCAGAAAATAATGATAAAAACCACTTGCGCCATCAACAATACAACCAACGAGCCACCCAATCCAGCCAGTTGCCATAACTTCATAGAAATAATAGACATGGAAACAAAAAGTGACAAAGAGAACTCTCCTACTATATTAATTGCTTCATAAGCAGCTTCACTAGTATTATTTCTAGAATCTAGAACAATTCTAACCAAAATACCACCCAACATAGCACAAACATGAATTGGGAAATTAATCCCAGCCGATTTTAACATCAAGAAAAATACTTGCCCTATACCACAAGCTATCATCATTAAAAAAACACCATTAAGCATATTTGCTTTTGATACTAAAGTACCAACTGTTTTACCGCTTTCAGCCGCGGCCTCTTCTATACCATCTTGAGAAGGATCTTCTAGATGAAAACGTTTAATAACAAAAGCCCCAAATGGTCCACCAACTATACAACCGGAAATCAGACCAAAGGTTGCCGCTGCTAGAGCAACTTCTAGGGCAGCAGGAGCTCCGGCAGCTACAGCTAAAGGCGCAAAAGCCGCTGCATTACCATGCCCGCCAGTCATAGGAGTACTGCCCGTCATAAGAGCGATAAGTGGATTTACTCCCATTACTGTACCAAGTCCTACCGCTAAAACATTTTGTAAAAACGCTAATACCGCCGCTAAAATTGCGAAAATAATTACTAATTTTCCACCTTTTTTCAATAAACTCAAACTGGCTGCAGCCCCACTCGCTGCAAAGAATATACAATAAAATAATGTGTTTACCGTTTGGTAATCAAAACTTAGCTCAGCAATCCCCTTATAATACAAGGCTAACGATATACAAGAAAAAAGAGTACCACCGATAACAGCGCCCGGTAAGCAGTATTTCTTTAAGATAGGTATTTTCGCTCTAATAAAATCACCAAAATATATTGCCAAAACTGCAAGAGCTAACGTTTCAAACATTCCTAATTTAAGTACACCCATAATAAAAGCCTCCTCTTTTTTACACTAGCTGACGTTTTTTTAAGCGCCGGTCATGATTGGAGCGGCACTTTATGACTCTCTTTTTATAAGAGCATGCGGTTGTCTTCTCTCCCAAATAGGCTAACTTTTATTATTTCTTAACAAAAGTTTCAAAATCCCTAATCGTTCTGGGTAATAACATTTGGTGGACTGGGCATACAGACTTAGGATTTTGGTAAGCAGCTTCTGTAAAAGCTACAACATATGGCCTAAGCATGCACATATCCACTATCTCGTCTACCATACCATCTTGAGCACAAAAAATTGGTCTGGATTTTGTTACAAAATCCTCAATGAGTTTATTCATCCTGTCTATAGTAGGCTGCAAATCCTTGCCAGCCTTCTTATCTTTGGCTAACCGGCGAGAATACATTGCCGTCGCTGCCGTTTCTCCGTTCATAACGTAGATTTCACTAGCAGCTGTTCCAATAGAGAAAGCATTTGTGTCATTTCCCTGTGGGCCACCCAAAACATAATGCGCTGCTGCAGTGCCTTTACGCAAAGTAATCTCAAAAGAAGGCAACCCTGAATTTTGAATAGAATAAATTAGGGACTGACCTAACCCTAGTAGTTCAGCTCTCTCAGCATCGTCCCCTACATCTATACCGGAAGTGTCCTGTATCCATACCAAAGGTACACGGTCACGAGCGCACAAGGTTACAAATTCATTCATCTTAATCAATCCTTGGCGATATAACTTGCCACCGATAGCCGCAGAACTTTCCTTATATTCCGGATAATTCAACAATAAGCCTTGTACATTTGCGACAACACCCACCAACAATCCGTTAACCTTAGCTAATCCAGTAACCATTTCAGGTCCATAGCCTTTTTTATATTCCATGAATTCACTATTATCAAAAATACGGGCTAAAACTTCATAAATATCATAACTGCGTTTTTGATTCATCGGCACTATTGAATACAATTCATTAGCGTCAAATTTTGGTAGGTAAGGCTCATCCACTCTAAAAAATTCCAAGTTATAAGCCGGCAACATGCCAATATACTTCTTAATACCTTCAATTACGCCTTCTTCAGTAGCGTACACTTCGCGCATAAATCCCGTCTCGTTATAATGCACATCCACAGAACCGGGGGACTTTTGCTTGCCGGAATTGGCCACCATGTCAGCGATTTGTTCAGCACCTTCCATGTCAATATAGCCTTTAGGATGCATACCTCCCAAAATCCCTGCGCCGCCTACTGCCATATTGGCCTTCTCATGTGCTATGAGCACCGTAGGACTGATGCTGTGGTAACCTCCGCCTGCTGGATTGGTACCATAAATACCAACGATAACAGGAATTCCCATTTGGTTTAGCTCTGCATTTCTAAAGAAAGGCGTACCGCCGCCCCGGCGATTAGGATAAACTTTTTCCTGCTCATCGAATTTTACGCCACTGCAGTTAAGCAAATAAACTAATGGTATACGCAAAATCTTGGCTGTGTCAGAAGCACGCAATAAATTGTCAGCTTGGCCTGGAACCCAGGCACCTGCAAGTTTTTTGTTGTCAGAAGCAACAATCATTACCCATTTCCCGTTTACGCAGCCTAGACCTTTGATAATGCCTGTAGAACCATTATCGTTACCTTCCGGATTGTACAAACTATTCAAAGGTCTCCAAGTATCTTGATCCACCAAAGCTATTATGCGTTGCATAGCTGTCATTTGACCTGCTTCATTCAATGATTCCGTGGAACGCCCGGCATCCTCTACTTTTTTAATTAAGTCTTTTATTTCCTGCTCAACTGCTTTTAGCACAGCTATATTTTCAGTATTTTCGCTTCGCAGCTCTTTGCCTAACATAGGCATGTTTTGAAAATATCTTGGCATTGAATATTGACCCATTATTAGTCCTCCCTTCTACTATTCTTTTTTACTAACAGGAACTTTGATAAATACTTGGCCAGGATCTATTTCTTCTCTAATCATTCTAATTACTTCCGGATCTGGAGCCTCCAAAAGTACAGCCTTGCTAACATCTATATCAAAACCTGTGTTTTCTATTACGTCTTCCGGAGATGAGCTAGGATAGTAACCGGCTAAATACATACGTTTTGTCTTTTCGTCAAACTTCATAGTACCTCTGTCAGTAACAACCATTAACGGTCCACGATTGCCTGGTAAGCCCACTTTCTCACGTCCCCCAGGGCCATCCATCCATCCTGCACTAGTAACATAATCTATCTTTTCCATAAAACGGCGTTTCTCATGCTGCATCATTATAACAGTATTAGAATAAGTAGCGATACCATTAGCGCCACCACTACCTGTAAATCTTGTCTTGGGATGATTATAATCACCAATAGAAGTAGAATTAACGTTACCATAAGCGTCGATTTGCGCTCCACCTATAAAGGCGATTAATCTATCTGTATTATGCAGCCATTCATTAGTTTCAAACCCTACAAAGCGAATATTTGGCCACTGTACTCCACAATGGGCCATAAAACGGCAGTCACCAACACGATGTGGTACTTCAATAGGAG
>Ga0183099_1000700_pt1 | contig 22507 bp, 15 predicted proteins | sample Biomet1_FD_127788 | JGI IMG/M metagenome (GOLD analysis project Ga0183099, IMG submission 127788) | Microbial communities from bioreactor (seeded with anoxic lake sediment) at LBNL, California, USA - Biofuel metagenome 1 | ecosystem: Engineered > Bioreactor > Anaerobic > Unclassified ...
TACTGAGGCTGGAAAAGTGGCGGCAGTAGGCGCAGGAATTGCGGGCGTATTATCTTTTGGTATGGGGATTAGAAGAAAAATCAGGGAAGGGAAAAAGCTGCAAGCATTTACTTTGGATGATTGGAAAGAATTGGGCGTTGATACAGCATATGCATCAATGAAGGGGGGAGTAACAGGAGCAGGCATATATGGCTTAACCAATTATGCAAATATGGCATCTCCTGTGGCAGCGGCCTATATATCAGCGAGCTTGGGTATTGCAAATCTATATAACAAATATAAAAAAGGAGAAATTCAAGCTACGCAATTTTATGAAGAATCTCAATTAGTTTGTGTGGATTCATCAATTGTTGTTATTGGAGCAGCAGCGGGCTCAATGCTTATACCAATTCCTATTTTGGGGGCTTTAGTTGGCTCTCTTGTTGCAAGCACGACGCGAGAACATTTCAAAAAAATACTGTCTGAAAAGGAACAAAAGGAAATCTGTCGGATAGATAATAAGTACCAAAAATATATTGAAGGGTTAGACGAAAAATTAAAAATATTTATTGCTAGCACTATAGAAAAATGCGATAGGATGAATGGTATGGCAGGCATAGCGTTTAGCTATGAGGCTGATCCCTTTTTCAGACTTAAGGGGAGTATTATGCTTGGAAAGGCTTTAAATATTCCAGATGGAAGCCTTCTTAAAGAGAAATCAGGTTTAGATGTCTACTTAGGTCATAATTAACGAGGGGAGAAAAATTGTGTTTAATGAGGACATCAAAGAGCAAAACTTAAAAAGACTTGAAACTGCAGAAAATGAGTATAAAAGCGAAAGACATTTGGTGGAGCAAAGTTGTGTTCAACTTTTCGAAACACGCACAAAAATAGCGGATGAAGTTATTAAGCCAGTAGAGTTATATATAAATACGTTGGCAAATGTTCCGGTAGTTTTGAAAAAATCTGTCTCTGAATTACAAATTAGTTATGATGCTTTCGCCGCCGTTTTTAAAATGAAGAGGGATTATAGTGAGCGTATTGAAAGGCTATCTGCTCAAGGTGTTGGCAGTGGCCTAGCAATAGGGGCTGGTTTAGGAATTTTAGCACCAACAGGGGCTATGGCAGTTGCTACAGCATTTGGCACAGCATCTACAGGAACAGCTATAGCAAGTTTACAGGGTGCAGCGGCAACAAATGCTGCACTTGCTTGGCTTGGCGGAGGTTCGCTTGCAACTGGTGGTGGCGGAATGGCAGCGGGAAATGCATTGCTTGCTATGGCAGGACCTGTTGGCTGGGGGATAGCTGGAATTAGTGTTCTAGCAGGCTGTTGGTGGAAAGCAAATAAGAACATGAAAATTGCAGAAGAAGTATTTATTGTAGTTAAAAAATACGAAAGAGCAAGACGTGATTTGACAGGCGTTAGCGCAGAAATTAAACAACTTGAATTGTCGACAATAAATGTTTTTGAGGGAGTCAAAACCCAACTGGATTACTTGATTTTGAACGCGCCCCACAATTATTTAGAATTTAAAGATGTAGATGATAAAGAACTTATGGCTCTCATCAACAATATTAATTCATTATCAGTATTATTGAATAAACGAATCGGTGAAGGTACTGATATTAAGGATGAACAAATGAAACAATGTGAAGAGCAGCCAAAGATAAATAATATATATGATTTCAACGACTATGAATATATTTTCATTAAAGCGCCAACGTCTGGGTCTGTAATGAAAATGCTTGTACGAAAAGGGCAGGAAGTAGAAAAAAATGAAACTATTCTTGTATTTTATACAATGCTAATGAAAAATAAAATAATTACATTGCAAGCCGGAACAGTAGTCGAGATATATGCATCAGAAGGGGAAAGTGTAAAAGAAGGTGAAGTTGTGGTAATTTTAGTTAAAAGGTGAAAAATATAATACCGTTTTGCACGCAAATATGGTATTAAGTGTTTATAGTAGTGTTATAATATGAATTGAAATATACATCTTAAATTTTGTGTGATTGAATCAGCACATTTAAAATGAAGGTGAATACCAATAATATCACAAGCCAAGTTGACCAGTGAAGTGCTACTCAAATGTTCGGCAAAAACAACATTTGGAGGGCGCTTTTTCTACTACAAATTATTTAGACGAATTAAATTGAAAATCATTAATACTGTTAGAGTATTTACCTATAAAATAACCGCTTATACTAGTATATAATAACGGACAGCTATATAAAAACATCTTAATTAATGCAGGAAAGCTAGAGTAAAGGTCAAAATAAATAATGTAAGTTTGGTTTAAGGTGAAATATTATAAATTTTCACGAGGTTTATAATTAATACGAAGGGATGTAAAACATGAAAACTATCTTTGAAATGCTACACCCAAGAAAGAATGTTTTTTCTGACACGACAAGAGAGGATGTATTGAATCTATCCGATTTCGCAGAACACAGAATAGATGTTAACAAGTTCTTTGAAGAAAACTTTAAGACGCAAGGAATGACAGTATTATTTGATACTGCTTTTGCTAGATTTAAAGGAGAATCAGATACTGGTGTAATAAAGTTAACTCAGGCTATGGGTGGAGGCAAAACTCATAGTATGTTAGCACTTGCCTTGCTTGCTGAAAATGCTGAGATAAGAGAAAAGGTTTTTGGAAATACTTGGTCTGGAATTGGAGAAATTAAGGTAGTTGCATTCTCGGGGAGAGAAAATGCAGATTTTGGTATTTGGGGTAGCATTGCAGAGCAACTGGGGAAGAAAGAGTTTTTAAAAGATTATTACTCGCCACTAAAAGCACCCGGCGAAACAGCGTGGGTTGAGCTCTTGAAGGGGCAAAAAATACTTATATTACTTGACGAACTTCCACCATACTTGGAAAATGCTAAATCTATCATGGTTGGCAACTCGGACTTAAGCAAAGTGACGATGACTGCTATAGCAAATCTTTTTACTGCTTTAGGAAAAGAGCAACTTGCAAATGTATGTCTGGTGTTTTCAGATTTAAAAGCTGCATATGAATCTGGTAGCGCACTATTGGAATCAAGTTTTCGCGAACTTGAAGCGGAAGCTAATCGAATTGCTATTGAAGTTACGCCTGTAGCACTTAATAGTGACGAAATTTATCATATTTTGAAAAAACGCCTTTTCGAAGATGGCAGAAGCATTGAATATTCGAGTAACATCAATGATATTGCTATTGCTTATAAATCAAGCGTAGAAAAGAGCAAAAAACTGGGTTTCACGAACTATACTCCGGAAACTATATACAATGGTATTAATGATGCTTATCCTTTCCATCCTTCTATTAAAGACTTGTATGCACGTTTTAAAGAAAACCAAAATTTTCAACAAACTCGTGGACTCATAAAATTGATGCGACAGATTGTTCGTCAGTTTTATGAAAGCGGAATGGCAAAAGAAAAGTATTTAATCAATGTATTTGACTTTGACCTTAATGAGCCCAAAACGCTTAGTTATATTCGCCAAATCAACCCTTCACTGGATGAAGCGATTAATCACGACATAGCTCAGGCTGGGAAATCTATTGCTGAAGTTATTGATATGGAAAATCCTAAAAGTAAAGGTGTTACTCAAGATATTGCAAAATTACTTTTAGTTTCTTCTCTTTCAACAACAAGTCATGGATTGCTGGGAATTACTGAATCGGAAATATTGGGGTATTTAAGTGCGCCTAATACGAATATTGATGAAATCAAAGGCAGTCTTGAGGAGCTAAAAACTCTTTGTTGGTATATGAAACAAGATAATCGTGGCAGATTATATTTTCAAAACACAAAAAACATGGTAGCTGAGATGAACACGCTTGTTGACAGCTATACAAATGAGAACGCAAAAAAAGAGCTTAAGAAAATTTTAGAACAGAATTTTAGCCCCAAAATGAAAACCTGCTATGAAATGCTGTATGTACTTCCGGCACTTGATGAAATTAATATTGATCAGAATAAAACAGCTCTGGTTATTTTTGAGCCATATACTGGAAGTGAGCTGCATCCTGAACTTAAGAAGTTTCATGAAAATAATCCTTTTAAAAATAGAGTCATGTTTCTTTCTGGGCAGCGGAATATGATGGGAAAGCTCTATGTCAATTCCAAAAAGCTTAAGGCAATCCAGCAAATCGTTGACAATATGAAGAGTGAAGGCGTCCCTGCTTTGGATCAACAGTATAAAGAGGCTGAAGCACAGCTTGATAAAGCTTTGCAAGTCTTGTTCTCTACAATCAGGGAAACTTTTGTTGCTCTTTATTATCCCACTAAAAATGGTATTGAACTTGCTGAATTTAAGCTTGAATTTAAGGAAAACAAGTTTAACGGCGAGGAGCAAATTGTTGCTTGTCTGACTGATAATGCCAAATATGAAGATTTTTCAAAAGATGAGAAGTTTATGGAGAACCTTCTTAAAAAATGTGAAGCACGCTTGTTTACTGTTAACGAACTGCCATTTTCTGAGATAAAGGAAAGGGCTGCAACAACAAGTTCCTGGCAATGGTATCACCCTGATCAACTTGATAGTCTAAAAGCAGATTGCATAAAGAAGGATAAGTGGAGAGAAATAAATGGATACCTTGTAAAAGGCCCTTTTGAGAAAGAACCAACATCCGTTGTTGTTGAACAGATGTCCTATAATAAAAACAGGCATGAATTTACGCTAAAAATTCGCGGCATCGGTGGCAAAGTTTTTTATGATATTGGCAGCGACCCCACTGCAGCCTCCAAAGAAGTAATGGACCAGGTATTGGTGACGGATGAGCCTTCCATTCGCTTCGTTTGCATAGATCTAACCGGCGAGAGAAAAACAGGAGATGTTTTTGAATTTAACGGTAGCGTTCCTGTCAAATATAGCCAAAAATTAACGTCTAACGGTGAAGTAATGATTCTCGAAACGAATCCTAAATATGAGATTAAATATACAACCGATGGTAGTGAACCAAAGGAAAACGGCGGAATATACAACGATGAATTTGTGCTCCCGCAGGACAGCAAATATGTTATGGTTGCTGTTTATTATAAAGGCAAATTGCTTGAGGAAACGAAAATCCCAGTTATCAGAGGTAAAGGTAAGGGCGAAGGTAAGTCAATTGATAAAAGCAAAGCACTTACTTATCGTTATCACAACCAAAAGCAAATGGGTGATACGGAAGCAAGTTATAAAGAACTTGAACTACTTTCCAAACTTGATGGGGTAAGGATTAAGGGTGCAACAGCAGAAATATACAAGAAATCGGACACCAATAACTATATAGAATTTAGGGCAAGCGTACCATATTGTGCCGGTGACCTACAGTCCCTTATTGATTTGATGAGAGATACCAGTTTCAAAGATACTGAAGTAATTGTAAACTTTAGTTATAAGGAGCTGATATTTATTAGTGGTGAGTTGTTCACGCAGTGGTGTGATATGAATAAATGGGATCTAAATGCAATTGACAAGGACGGAGAAATCATACAATGAGCAACAGATATTTTGGCTTTGGTTACGACCCGACTGAAAGCGAAAATCACTTCTATGTTGTTTTACCAAATGATACAACGGCAGAGGTAGAGGTTTATGAACGCTTCCACTGGGACCAAGGCGAACAAAAAATAACAAAAAAAGACATTCTGAAACTTAGAATATCACAACATAAGTGGGCAAAGCTGTCAAATGACGTTGCAGCAGAGTTCAATTCAAGGCTAAAAGCAGAAAAAAAGGCAACGGGTCGATTTTTTATTGGGGCAACGCCTGTTGAAAAACTGTTTGGTAAAGAACTTATGGTCTTGCTTTGGGGGGTTGAGAACAATGACCCTGCCGGAATACCAACTGCAATTCGCAACTGGAAAGGTCTTCAGCCCGAAGAACGCTGGTGGCTTTATACCATGACGAATGCAAGCACGGGTAAAATTAATGACAAGCGAGGCTGGCGTATGGCATTGCGCTATGCTCTTTGTGAAAACCCCGTAGATGAATCAATTGAAATATCAATGTTTGATGACTTGAGGTGAGGAGAATAATTTTGGATAATAAGATGTCTTTTATAGAAAAACAGTTTCCGGTCAGCAAGGTAAGCAAAGAAAGCTACAAAGAAAGAAAAGCTAATAATGGGCAAACATTAACAGGCCTTGGAAAATGGTGGGGACGGAAGCCGCTAATTCTTGTTCGAGCTGCTATTTTGGGGTGCCTTATGCCCTGCAGCGGCAATCCAAAGGCGGATATGGACATTTTCTTGAAGATATTGTCAATGGATAATGACGGCCTACTTGACCGTAAACAAAAAGCTTTTTCCGCTAAAGAACTTTATGAAATTGCTCAGAACAGTAAGCATTTTAAACAGTATCTAAACGATTGGTTCGAGGTAGATGGAGCAAAAGTAAAAATTCGTAACGGGCAGGATAAATGCGATATTGAAACTCGGCTTTTTAAAACTCTTGGATATGATGACAAACTGAAATATTGCGTTCGTCCAGAGCAACTTTCTAACATTAGAAGTGATAGTTGGAATGCTATCAATCATCACCTTGACACAAGTGCCCAATCCTTGAATGAATTGCTTGAGCAGCTTTCAATGAAGCGTTATGGCCGATTGATTACAGTCGGGGACTGCTTTTCCGGCGGTGGAAGTATTCCTTTTGAAGCAGCAAGAATGGGAGCAAAGGCTTATGGCAGTGATTTGAATCCTGTTGCAGGACTTCTCAGTTGGGCAAATATCAATATTCTTGGTGCTAGTGAAAAGGAACTGAATGAGATTAAAAAATTTAAAGAAAACGTATTTGATGCAGTTGATAGAGAAATTACTGAGCTTGGGATTGAGCATAATGAAAAAGGTGATCGAGCCGTCAGCTATCTATATTGTTTTGAAGCGCATTGCCCTGAATGTGGGTTTAAGGTTCCGCTTGCACCTTCCTGGGTTATTGGTAAGGGGACAAAAACAATAGCTGTTTTGCATGAAAAAGGTATGGGGTATAACATAGATGTGAAAATGGGGGCATCAGGTGATGAACTCAAAGATGCAGGGGATGGAACTGTAACAAGCAAAGGTTTGGTATGCCCCCATTGTGGCAGAACTACTCCAATACCAATTCTTCGTGGAGATAGAAAAGATGTAAATGGTAATACAATTTATGGTTTACGCCAATGGGAAAAGTCAGCGTTTAATTTTAGAGAAGATGATGTTTATAGTGAACGTTTATATGCTATAAAATATGAAAAATCTGATGGTAAACGTTATTATCGTGCCCTAACGAGCGAGATTTGGCAAATGAAACAAAGGTCAAACAAATAGTTGCGGACAATATAGTAAATTGGCAGGAGCAAGGCCTTGTTCCGAGTATGGCTATTGAAAATGGATATAATACGGACCAAATAATTCGGGAACGTGGATGGACACATTGGAACCATTTATTTAATGAACGACAAATTGTTAACAAATTCTTTTTTAGTAAAAGCACAAACTGTAGCCGAATCTACAAATACAAGAGTTTACGGTTGTTAGGAATAAATAAAATAATTCAGTTTAATTCACGACTAAGTATGTGGGCAAGTGTGGCCGGTATTGAAAAGACAATTTGGATTTTCTATAATCAGGCATTTAATACATTGTTTAATTATGGGTGTTCAGCGATGCTAAGCTTAGGTACTTGTTGGAGTTTTTCAATAAATGAATATTCCACAAATAAAAATTCAATAATATTCTTATCAGATGCAAGAGATGTTAAAGATGTGTGCGACTTTTGGATAACAGATCCTCCATACGCTGATGCAGTGAATTATCATGAGCTTTCAGAGTTTTTCTTAGCATGGGACAAAAAAATTTTGCAAGAGGCTTTTCCAGAATGGTATACGGACTCAAAGCGCGTTCTTGCGGTCCGCGGAGATGAACATTTTTCCCAAACCATGATTGAAATATATACTAATCTTGCTAAACATATGCCTGATGATGGGATGCAGGTGGTTATGTTTACCCACAGTGATCCAGCTGTTTGGGCACAGCTTGCTCTCATTATGTGGAAATCGGGGCTATGTGTCACAGCAGCTTGGAATATAGCTACTGAAACTGAAAGCGGTGGGTTAAAAGATGGCAACTATGTAAAGGGCACCGTTCTGCTTGTTTTGCGCAAGCTAACTGGGGATGATAAGGCATTCTTGGATGAAATAAATTCTGATATTCGTGCCGAAGTCAGAAGGCAAATTGCAAGTATGCTGGAGCTTGAAAACAAAGAGGAGCCGAATTTCTCTGATCCAGATTTTGTACTGGCAGCCTATGCAGCATCGCTTAAAGTGTTGACATCATTCAAAACTATTGAAGACCTTGATCTTGATTATGAATTAAATATGGCAATCAATAACCCATCCCGAAGCAGTATCGTTAAAATAATTGAATCTGCCAAGAAAATTGCTTATGACTGCCTTATTCCCCTTGATTTTGAAAGTTACCTCTGGAAAGACCTTACTAATGGTGAAAAGTTCTATATCAAAGGACTTGAAAGTGAAAAGCATGGAAACTATCAAATTAGCACGTACCAAGAATTCGCTAGGGGTTTTAATATTGGCGGATATGGACAGATGATGGCGAGTGAAAAAGCTAATACAGCCCGTCTTAAAACTCCGCTTGAAATGGCTGGTCGAACAATAACTGAAGTACCTGATTTTGAGAGATCCTTACTTCGTACAATCTTTATGGGTATTTATACCGGTATCAAAGAAGATGAAAATCCAGCAAAAGCATTAGGTTATATAAAAAATGAGCTGTCAAATTATTGGGATAAGCGCGATATGATTAAACAGTTGCTCAGTTTTATTAAAGATACGAAAGATATAGAAAATATGACTCATCACTGGGAACAAAGTGCAAACATGGCTGAAATGTTACATTCTCTTGTTACTAATGACAGCATTTAAAGGAGTAATACCAATATGAAGCGCTATTCTTCAAGGAAACAAAAATTAGATAAACAGTTTTTAATCGAAAAACTCAAAAATGCAGTTTTCTACGACAGGATAGCGGGATATTTTTGTTCATCAATTCTTGAGGTTGCAGGCGAAAGCATTGAGAACGTGGAAGGTACGGTTCGTGTTATCTGCAACTCCAACCTTTCCCCCGAAGACGTTGCTGTTGCCAATTATGCGCAAAAGATGAAGCAGGAATGGTGTGAGTCTGTACCGGAAGAGAAGTACACTTCGCCTGAGAGTTGTGTACGCCTTGCACTTCTTTTTCGTCTGATACATAGTGGAAAGCTACAGATTCGTGTTATGCCAGACCAAGTATTTGGTCTTATGCATGGTAAAGCTGGTGTAATTACATACAAGGATGGTACCCAAACTTCTTTTCTTGGAAGTATTAACGAAACAAAAAGTGCATTTACATTAAACTATGAAATGCTTTGGGAGGACGACTCGGAGGAGTCGGTTAAATGGATACAAGAAGAATTTGACTATTTCTGGAACAGCCAATATGCGGTGAACCTATGTGATTTTATTGTAGAGGATATAGAGAGAATCTCAAAACGAATAGTAATAGGGCTAAAGGACTGGCGAGAGAATTCCGAGGAAGTTGTTCCCTCGGCTGCAGTAGAAGAACCGGTATTTCGTAAAGAATTCGGACTATGGGAGCATCAAAAGTATTTTGTTGAACTCGCCTTTAAAGCACATAAAAAAGATGGTGGGGCAAGGTTTCTTCTCGCTGATCAAGTTGGACTGGGGAAAACCTTGCAGCTTGCCATGGCTGCCAAACTTATGGCTCTATATGGTGACAAGCCTATTCTTATTATTGTGCCTAAAACACTTGTGTGGCAGTGGCAGGAAGAAATGCATACACTGCTTAACATGCCAAGCGCAGTATGGACAGGAGACGGTTGGCAAGATGAAAATGGTTATTTTTATCAAACAGGTAATACCAGTTCCATTCTGAAATGTCCTCGAAAGGTTGGAATTATCTCTCAAGGCCTTGTTTCCCGCAGGACGGAAAGTGCATATTTACTTTTGCAAAAAGAATATGAATGTGTCATTCTTGATGAAGCACATAGGGCAAGACGAAGAAATCCAACCAAAGACCCAAACAGCAACAAGGCAGATCCAAATTATTTACTGCAGTTTATGAATAAAATTACTTCCAAAACAAAGAGCATGCTTCTTGCTACGGCAACCCCCGTTCAAATCAACCCAATTGAAGCTTTTGATTTGATAAACGCGCTAAGTATTCCAACCGAGAAGGTAATGGGCAATATGTATAGCGCTTGGCATAGAAAGCCGCAATTAATGCTTGATATGGTTTGCGATAAGATGCCTCGGCCAGATAGTGAGATAACAATGTGGGATATTATAAGAAACCCATTACCCGCAAAGACTTCTTCTGCTCAAGACAGAGTAAACCGCATACGAGACTGGCTCGATATTAAGGATGACACCTATGTATTACCGGCAGGTTATTACGATTCTCTTTCTCTTTCAAATAAAGATAACATTAAGACTTTATATACGACTGATGATTTTATTGCAAATTACAACCCATACATCCGTCACATTATAAGACGAACAAGAGACTTTCTTGAGAATACTATAAATCCAGCTACTGGTGAGACCTACCTAAAAAAGATTGAAGTTGTTTTGTACGGCGAGGGCGACGAAGGAGCAATACCACTTGAAGGATATTTGAGACAAGCTTATTCAAAGGCACAAGAGTTTTGTTCATTGCTATCTTCTCGCGTTAAGGCGGGCGGATTCATGTCAACGCTAATCTTAAAGCGTATAGGTAGCACGATTATTGCAGGAGATAATACTGTCAAAAAGATGCTCGCGTGGACAGAAGCAGGGAAAGAAATTCTGCAAGATGAATTTGATGTATTTTTCGAAGAAGATGACGATTATGATGAAAGCGCAAGTAAAGTTAAGAACCTCACTGATGCAGAAACTGAATGTCTAAGAGAGCTTGTTAAAATGCTTTCGCTCAATCATGATAACGATCCAAAATACTTGAAAGCACTTTATATTCTCACGAATGGAATGGATGAAAGCGATAAGCCTTGGAAAGACAGTGGTTGTATCGTATTTTCTCAATATTATGATAGCGCCTATTTTGTTGCTGAGAAGCTTTCTAAAGATTTGCACGACAATGTAATTGGTCTATATGCCGGTGGAGATAAATCAGGTTACTTTCTAAACGGGCAATACAGAAAAGATACCAAGGATAGCATAAAAGCAAAAGTTAAAAATTATGAAATAAAAATACTTGTTGGAACTGACGCTGCAAGCGAAGGTCTTAATCTGCAAACACTTAGCACTCTTATTAATATTGATTTGCCCTGGAACCCAACAAGATTGGAACAGCGAAAAGGGCGTATTCAACGTATTGGACAAGCTGCATCAAAGGTCAAAATTTTCAATATGCGATATAAAGATTCCGTTGAGGATAAAGTTCACACGGTTTTGTCTTCAAGATTGAAAAATATCAAGGATATGTTTGGACAAATACCTGATACACTGGAGGATATATGGATTGATGTTGCGCTAGATAATATAGAAGCAGCAAAAAACGCATTGATGAAATTCCACACCAGAATCCATTTACCATTAAATATGAGACAAAAATACCTGAAACTGAAGATTGGGCATCATGTACCTTTGTCCTTGATAACGATGAAAAATTAAAACAGCTAATGAATGGATGGTAAAGATATTACAGAGAGGCAAAAATTGGTTTAACGCTAGGTGTTTATTATGTATTGCTAATGCAAGCAACAGGTGCTGGAATATTAAAGTTGTCAATGCTACTATTCACAATGGGCAGAACATTTATTCGTAATCTAATAATTTTCAACACTAAAAACAAATATTTGATATGTAAAAATCACCACAAGGACCCAGTTCTTGTGGTGATTTTTGTATATTGAAAACCACCCGCATATGAAGTGCACCCCAAATGTTATACAAAAACCTCACCTTTCCATTTAGAATAGTAGTGTTCAAAGCTGCTATGCCAAATGAAAGGAAAGGTGAGGTTAATGCCTGAAAAGAAAAAGCCAAACTCCTTGGCCCATACAAAATGGATGTGCAAATACCATATTATTTTCACCCCAAAGTATAGACGAAAAGCTATATATAATCAATATAAAAGTAGCATTAGAGATATACTGAGGGAACTTTGTAATCACAAAGGGGTAGAAATTATAGAAGGGCATCTAATGATATATCACGTACATATGTTGGTTAGTATACCACCAAAATTGAGCGTTTCTGCAGTCATGGGATATCTGAAAGGTAAATCTGCGCTAATGATTTTTGATAAGCATGCAAATTTGAAATACAGATATGGCAATAGGCACTTCTGGGCAGAAGGATACTATGTAACAACGGTTGGTCTTAACGAAGCAACGATAGCAAAATATATTCAAGAGCAAGAAAAACAGGACATTATGGCAGATAAGCTAAGTGTCAAAGAATACGAGGACCCCTTTAAGGGGTAGCGCGTAAACAATAGCCTCCTTGGAGGCAGCTAAAGTGGCAAGGGCATAGTAGCTTGAACAAAGTGAAAGCTAGCGCCTTTAGACGCTAGCCAGCATTAGAGGCTTATAGCCTCAGAGCAAACCACCCGTTAGACGGGTGGTGCTGATGTCATATACAATGTCACTTAGGATATTTTGACCATGTCTGAGTTTAATCCTTTCAAATGTGCCCTTCATGTATCACTAAATTCTAAAGTTTAAATTATGTTTAAATTTTTATGCTATACTTTTTAAGTAGAGAAAGAAATGAGCATAAAGAGGTGAGGTTTTGTGAACAGTATAATGGTCGTTGACGATGATTTTAATATCTGCGAACTAATTAGGCTGATTCTGAAAAAAGAAGATTTTAAGGTAATAGTAGCAAATGATGGAATTAGTGCACTTGAAAAACTAGAAATAGATAAAATAAATTTGATTATATTAGATATCATGATGCCTAACATGGATGGCTGGGAATTTTGCAAGGAAGTTAGAAAGTTTAGCAATATTCCCATAATAATGCTGACGGCAAAAAGTGAGATAAACCAAAAGGTTAAGGGGTTTGATATTGGGGCAGATGACTATCTTACGAAACCTTTTGAACCTGAGGAATTGGTCGCTCGCGTGAAAGCTCTGTTGAAACGCTGCAACATATCTATTTCAAAGAGTGTTGAAATAGGGAAAGTAACAATTGACCAGAACCAGTATATGGTAAAGACGGCAAGCGAGGATATTACGCTGCCGCGCAAAGAATTTGAACTGTTATTTATGCTTGCAGGTGCTCCGGGAAAAACTTTTCTAAGAGATAGGCTGATAGAAGATATTTGGGGATATGATTTTGAGGGTAATGAACGCACGTTAGATGTGCATATCGGACGGATTAGGGATAGATTTCCGCAAAATTTATACGGATTTAAAATAACAACCATAAGGGGAGTCGGCTATAGGCTTGAGGTGGTTAAATGATACATTATACAGAGAAACTTTGGAGATATTTTCAGGGGTTATGTTTCTTACAGTTTGTTTTACAATTGCGGCATGTATTGTGACTTTTGCATATGGTAGTGCTGTTTCCGTACAAGAAGTTGGAAAGCAGGTTATGCTTTCTTTTTTCAGCGTGCTTGTTTTTATAGTTGTCCTATTATTGTGTAGAATGGTATATCACTTGTTTGGTCACCATAAAAACTCACACAGATCTTCCTATCATGAGTTTATAAATGAACTTGAAAAAGCATTGGATAGGATTGCCCAAGGTGATTTTGAAGTTAGAGTTGCGACGAAAAAAGACGTTAATATCGTGCATGATGAGGGGCATCATATATCAGACATTGCAGATAAAATTAATAGTATGGCAGTTGAATTGGGGGAAAGGGAAACAATGCGTCAAGATTTCGTATCAAACGTTTCCCATGAGATACAGTCGCCATTGACTTCCATACGTGGTTTCGTTGAACTTTTAAAAGATGATAGTCTAAGCAGGCAAGAGCAGTTGCGCTATATTGGTATTGTGGAGTCTGAGAGTCTTAGGTTATCAAGACTGAGCGAAAATTTATTGCGTCTTTCAACGCTAGAATCAGCTTTTGTTGCATTAAACCCAAAGAAGTATTCTTTAAGTCGGCAAATAAAAGAGATAATACTATTGCTTGAACCTCAGTGGTCTGCTAAGAACATAGAGGTAGCATTTAGCGGTGAACAGGTTGATATTTTGGCTGATCAGGATTTGCTTAGTCAGGTATGGATTAATCTTCTAAATAACAGTATTAAGTTTACGCAAGTAAACGGTAAAATTTCTATTTCCGTTAGTAAAAATGAAGCCGGAATTGAGACAACAATAGCAGACATGGGTATCGGTATGACTAGTGAGGAAATAACACATATTTTTGAACGGTTTTATATGGCTGATAAAGCACGTAATAGGAAAATGGGAGGCAGTGGGCTTGGACTTTCTATTGTTAAAAAGATTGTTCAAATGCATAATGGTTACATCAATGTAGGCAGTAAGAAGAATGTAGGAACTACGTTTAAGGTTATAATTCCTCAAAATATTGAGCTTGTTTAAACTGCATTTACATTCACAATAAATAGAATTTAAATTAGTGGGGTAGTATATAGACGGTAAGAAGAAAGGAAGCCGTCATATGAAAATGGAAATGCAGAAAACAAACATTGAAAACCCTTTTATTTCAGTATCGTTAAAAGTAAAAAAACTTTTCCCTAAAGTTTTAATTGATTACTTGTGCCAGCTTTTGAGAACAGATTTACAAATCTCAGGTAGTTGGCATACTTTCAGACTCTGTAAAAATCAATTAGGTGGTAATGAGCTTCAGGATATATTTCACACCGGTGAAAATAAACTATCTTTGAAACACAGGATATTTGGTTGTAAGCCCGTAGATGCCGAAATAATTGTTAAGTGCGATGGAACAGGATATCACATGTCGCTAATAAATGAACGACCTAACCCTGCTAGTGTAGTAACGCCTTTTTGGGGGAGACCAATAATCTATAACAGACCATGGTCATTAGGCTTATGAAAAAATTAACTCAATCATGTGAAAGTTATCTTATGGCCATATATCAACTACAAGAGTTTAAGGGAAAAGTTCGATCTGTTGATATTGCAAAAACACTAGGATATGCTAGAGCAAGTGTTTGTAATGCTTTAAAAAATTTAAGGCGTGAAGAACTTATAGCAATGGATGCGCAAAAAATATTTATTTGACTACTTATGGTAAAAATCAGGCATCGGAGCTTCAGAAAAAATATCTGCTTATAAAAAAGTATTTAATGGCTGTTTGGGGTATGGATGAGCAAGCTGCAGCAAGGGATGCAAGTAGAACGAGTCATATAAAATGGTAAACTATTTAAATATATTAAATATTAAAAGACAGAACTTTTTCTAACGAACACCTTACAATGGTGTTCGTTTTTTAATTTCATTTTTGTGAGTTAATGCTCAGGCAGTTATAAAATCTCATGGGGTGAGTATAAACAAGGGGTTTTACGGGTGGACTTCTTTTTCATTTCTCATAAAAAAAGCATATCATTTTTTTGCAAATGAAAAAAACTTTTTAAAATACGAAAAATATTGTAATAAGTTTTACAGCAAAGTAAAATTTATTTTCATTTGTAATTTTTATGAAAATAAATTTGACGCAAATATTTTTTGATGTTAGTCTGCAAATATAGCAAACAATTGTAAATATATATAACTAGCCTGCACATTTACTGGGAGGTATTTTTATGCATATTCTCGACACAATAAGGCAAAAGCAACCCACTTTATCCAAGATGCACAAACTATTGGCTGACTTTGTCCTAAAAAACTTCGTGGACGTTTCTTTTATGTCTATTACAGAGTTCGGTGATAAGACGAATGTGAGCCCTGCTACTATTACTAGATTCGTTAGAGCATTGGGGTACAAAAACTATATAGAATTCCAGGCAAATATGAATCAAATGGTCAAACGAGAAATGGAACCAACTACAGAATTCAAATTTAATATGCGGTATGTATCTAGTAATAGCGTATTTTTTGATCAAATACAAGATGCTAAAAGTGATTTAGACGAATTATATAGTAAAGAATTGAACGAAGCCTTGGAGGCGTCTAGTAAAGTTCTTAGCAAAGCTAAACGTATTTATATTTTGGGTTCCCGGACAACATTTGCAGTGGCCTATTATTGCTATTTTTCCTTGAATCGCATTATGGAAAATGTGTATTTGATAGAAAATCGCAATGATGATATTTCTATTTCTTTACAATATGTTACCAAGGACGATGTTTTACTAGCGATTACTTATCCCAAATACACTGCATTTACTTTGAAAGTGGTTAAATTCTTTAAAGATCAAGGTTGCCAAATTGTTGGTATTACTGATCGTTACACCTCGCCGCTAACCCAATATGCCAATCATTTATTAATCGTAAAAAATATGTTGAAAATTTATTTTGTTACTACTTTTACTATTATTAATGCGTTGATCATTTTAATTGGCAGGTATAATCCTCAGGCGCATATAGATATGTTTGACGAAGAAAACGAAATTACCAGACGCCTAGGAGTTTATGTCACTGAAGAAAAAGCATCTGATAAAGATTAGGAGGGATGGACATGCTAGATATTTTATAAAAAACGGTACTATTGTTGATGGAACAGGCAGCAACAGATATCAGGCTAATGTTGGCATTACCGATGGGGTGATTACTGAGATTGCAAAAGATTTAGATATTCCTGCTAAGAGCATAATCGATGCAGAAAATCAGATTGTTTCTTCTGGGTTTATTGATATTCACTCCCACTCTGATTTAAGTCCTTTTTTTGTCAATTACAAAATGCAAAGTAAACTTTATCAAGGCATTAGTTTGGAAATCGTTGGTAATTGTGGTATTTCTTGTCTGCCGACTAATGATAAGTCACGTAAAACTATTACAGAATTATTAGAAGGGGCATTAGCATTGCCTTTGAATGGTATGGTAGTCGAAGACGATTCAATTACAGATTATGCAGAACATATTGAGCGTTGCCCGGCAGCAACTAATGTGGGGTTATTGGTCGGTCATGGGACTTTGCGTGGTTGCGTTATGGGGTTTGATATGCGGCCCCCGACAAAAGAAGAGTTACAAACAATGGCAGATTTACTGGATCACGAATTAACTCATGGAGCTTTTGGTATGTCTCTTGGTCTTATTTATCCGCCTAGTTCATATGGTGATCTTGAGGAGTTTATTGTTTTAGCCAAGGTATTGAAAAAACACGAAGCAATTCTTACTGTACATATGCGTAGTGAAAGCACTCATATTTTTGATGCGGTTAGGGAAATGTTGAAAGTTGTCGAAAGCTCCCATGTTCATTTGCAAATTTCTCATCTGAAATTGATTGGCAAACCACAATGGGGCAAGGCAGATGAGTTGTTGGCAATGATTAAGGAAGCTCGCAGCAAAGGGTTGGATGTAACTTGTGACCAATATCCTTATACGGCTACCTCTACTAATATGGCGGCGATGGTTCCCGGATGGGCTCAAAGTGGCGGACCGGAAGCTATGTGTCAACGCCTAGCAAAGCCAAGTAAGGAGCTTTTAACAGAAATTAAAATCGAAATGGAACGGCGTGGCGGTGCAGACAAAGTCTTGATAGTTTCAACCCATGATAAGTATCTTGAATTTGATGGAGTGACTCTAGATAAAGCTGCTAAAGCCCTTAATCTAGAACCGGAAATGGCTGTGACTGTATTACTTTGCGCTGCTAATGGTGGAATTCCTTGTTGCTATTTCTGCCTTGCGGAAGAAGATATGCTGACCATTATGCGCGAACAATTTATTTGCGTAGGTTCTGATGGCTATGCATTTCCTTTTGATAAGGGTTTGATAAGTACAAATCCGCACCCACGTAGTTTTGGTACTTTTCCACGATTTTTACAGATAACGAGAGAACAACAACTGATGAGTCTAGAAGCAGCAATTGCCAAAATAACCGCACTACCGGCTGAAATTCTTGGTCTTAAAGACAGAGGAACAATAGCTATAGGTAAGAAAGCGGATTTGACAATCTTCGACGCCTCTCAGATAGCTGATAGATCAAGCTATACGGATGCTTTGCGCAAACCGGCGGGTATTAATTATGTTATTATCGACGGCAAAATAGCTCTTGCAAAGGGGGAGCAAGTAGGAGAAGATTTTGGCAGAGTACTATTACATGAGCAATACTAATTATTCTATAAAAAAAAGGGGGGTACTAATACTATGGGGATTGCCGGCGATGTTAATATTTGGATGGGCCTATTAGCTCTGTTGCCTTTGGTAGTGTACATTGTTTTGGTTTTTAGAGATGCTGATCCTATTCCGGTTACTATTATTTGTTTAGTTGTTGGCATGTTGGTAACGGGTGTTGGACCTATTGGCCTTGGTAACGCTATTGTCAAAGCCATGGGATCTTTTTTGGCGGTTATTGGTCTCATTATTATGTTAGGACGTGGATTGGGCGAAGTTATGACAGAGACTAAAGTAAGCCATACTTTAGTGTATAAAATAATTTATGGTATAGGCATTAATTCACAAAAGAAAGCTATGGTTGGTATAGGTATTTCTTGTTTTGTATTAATTGCCCTTTTAGGAACTATGGCCGGAGGCACAGCAATATTAGCTCCAATCGTTATCCCCATTGCAGCTTCGGTAGGTCTTTCCCGTAGTACAGTTGGTACTATTTTTGATGCTATGGGCGAAGAAGCACTCATTGTGGGGCCTTTTACGCCTCCTGTAGTTACACTAATGAGTTTGACCGGTCTTACTTATGTATCAGTAGTATTCGGGGTTGCGTTGCCCTTTGTGGTTGCAACTTTTATTATTACTTGGTTTAATATTCAAAAGGTACAAAAAAAGACGGCAACTACTACTCCCTATGATAATCACGATAAAGTTGAAGCATTTACACCAACTAAGGAAAGTAAAAGAGCAACGACTATTTTTATAAGTTTATTCATATTGGCAATTGTTTACGGATTTTTTAAAAGTGCAGGAACATCTTTTATTGTTATTATCATGTTAACTCTAGCCTTTGCTACAGGCTTTGCGGGCGGCTTAAATATGAAAAAAATCTGTTCTTTGATTGTTAAAGGCATGGCCGGTAATGTAAATTTATTTTTCCTCTTTGTTTTATTGGACCCATTTTTAGGTTTTGTTGAATCCGGTGGTGGGTTTAAAACTTTAGCCGTTTTAATGCAGCCCATAGTTGATTTGGGTGGTAAAGCAGGCTTAGTTATTACTGGGGGTTTAATTGGTGCTTTCGGTATTTCAGGAGCGGCTGTAGCTCAATTGAAAGTTATGGACAGTATGTTTGGTGAATTAGTAAAACAACAGGGGGTTTCCATGTATGCCTGGGCTGCCGCATTAATTGTTGGTTCTCGTGTTACAAGCCTGATTTATCCTGGACCTAATATGTTCGGGGCTACCGGGTTTGCACAATCAAGTGATATCAAGGCGGTTTTACGTAATGGGTGGTTAGTATCGGCCGCCCACTGTATTATATTATTACTATTTGCGGTATTTGTTTCTTAAATTATAACGGATCTGCATATGTATAAGGCAATCAATAACAGATAGAAATAGACGAAGTGCGTCACAAATGTTATGACAACATTTGTGACGCACTTCAATTAGAAGACCATGCAAGGTGATAGTTATTGGTTTCCCTTTTCAAAATTATTCAAGATTTGATAAAGTCTTTACAAAGGAGTTCATTTTTTCTTTGTATCATAGAGGTCTGGCTAAATATATGATAACATACTATAATATAAGGAAACGAATTTTTGGAGATAGATATTTATGAGTAAATTTAAGCTGCTTTTCTTTTTGTTACTTTTTTTCGTTTTGCTTTGCTGTTTTGGTTGCGGCTCGCAGCCACAGAGCAAGCCGGATGCTAAGGCCGGACAATGCACGATAAATTATGTTGCTGATAGCCAACGGATGAAAAGAGTGACTTTTTCCGGAGGTTATTTACGTTCTTCACCAGAGATGTTAAATGATAATATTGTTGTGGCTGCACTTAATGGAAGTAAAGGTATTATTTATGGTGATCGACAAATTGATAATGTAGAGTGGGCTAAAGTTACCACTCGTGAGGGCACTACAGGATGGTATAGTGTAGAACCCAAAGTTATTGACGGTAAAAAGGTAGTTTTACCTTTGGATATTATGGAAAAAACATATAGTACTACTTATCCACAGATTGGCGGAGTAGCAGAAAATGTAGCCGAGAAAATAAATGAAGAAATTAAAAACTATTTATCGGTTTTTAAATATGTAGTAGGGCCTGTTGGCAATAATTTGCATTGCAGAGTGACTTATAATAAAAATAATATTTTGAGCATTTTATTTGAAAGTCCTTTCGTGAGTTATCGCATTTATCCAACAGAGGATGTAAATAATATAGAATTTTGGGAAAATGTTAAAAAGTATTGTTTTGTATCTCCGCTTATAGCGGATGCCCAACCAAAAGTTTTGTATGCTGAGCGTTCTGATCTGCAATATGGTTTGGTCTTTGATTTAAAGACGGGCAAAAGATTGAGTTATCAGGATTTTATGTTACATAAACAAGATGAAGAAGTCGCTGATTTATTGTCTAAGTTTGGCGATGACGCAAGTATCCAAAGTGAAAATTTTTATATTACAGAAGATAAGGAAATAAAAGTTTTTGTGTCTCACAATGGAATGAATCCAGGAAGAGTGGCCTTGGATTTAACATCATTAGGCATCAAGAAGTTTTAATTGGGTGAAAAATGGAGATGGGTGAGTCTCATGAAGTTGGGGAAGACCTTAATTGGAAACGTAATTTAATAGTTTTGTGGTGTTGTGTTTTTCTTGTGTGTGCCAGTTATACTATGGTTATTCCCTTTTTGCCGTTATTTCTTCTAAAGGAACTGCAATTACCTGTGGGAGTAGCTAAAATGTGGTCTGGCGGTATTATTGCTATTACCTTTGTGGTAGCGGGGATTATGGCACCTTTTTGGGGAGCAAGAGGGGACGTTATAGGCCAAAAGAAAAATGCTCTGCGGGCAGGGATTGGCTTAGGCCTTTGTTATTTTCTATCGGGCATGGTTTCAACACCCTTACAACTCTTGAGCGTCCGTTTGCTAACAGGTATTATTAGTGGTTTTGTGCCAGCATGTATGACAATGGCATCATCTTCTTTGCCGGAAGAAAAGACTGGGTGGGGCATGGGCCTTATGCAAACAGCCAATTTTAGCGGTAGTATTATGGGGCCGCTTTTAGGTGGGCTGCTTGGTACTTGGTTCGGTATGCGCATGTCATTTTTTGTTGCTGCTATTTCTTTACTTGTGGCCACAGCAGCAATTTATTTTATGGTTCATGAAAAGAAAGCTGCAACGTCTACGAATATGCCAACTAGTGTAAAGACTAAAGATTTGTTAAATGATTTGCGGAAGGAATTTGCCAACAAAACATTGCTGTATATTATGGGGCTTTTTGCTATTGTTAAGGCTTGTACTATGGTTATTCAGCCATTGCTTACTATTTATGTCAGCGAGCTGCTTAATGATGCGCCATCAGCAGTTGGAATCTCAGGGGTTATTTTATCTTTAGCTGGTATTGCAGGTATTATAGCGGCTCCTTTTTGGGGTAATCAAGGACAGGCATATGGATATGCAAAAATGCTCTCCTTGGCAATGATTCTTGCAGGTATTACTAACCTATTTCAGCTTACCGTTCATAGTATTTGGCTATTTGCGGTGGTATATTTTATTTATGGATTGTTTTTGGCAGGAGCAGCACCAAATTTATTATCCTATGTAGTGCAGTCCACAGAAACGAATGAGCGAGGTAAGGCCTTTGGTTTAACAACGTCTGCAGATCAATTGGGTGGAGCTATTGGCCCGTTGGCGGGAGGATTTTTGGGGGCTTACTTAGCTATTGACGAAATATTGGCACTAACAGGAGTTATATTAATACTTGCCGGCATACATATTTATGTGCGTAAGGTTAAAATGTTATAGTAATAAGCTTGTTTAGAAACTAATAAATGTATTATAATGGGATGTAATTATTAAGGGAGGTATTAGTATGATTGTATTTTTTGGTAAAAAATATCCGGAAATTGATAAACAAGCTTGGGTTGCTGATGGTGCGGCTGTTATTGGCACTGTGAAAATGAAAGAATATAGCAGTGTTTGGTATAATGTTACTGTACGCGGCGATGTAAACAGAATTGAAATTGGCGCATATAGCAATGTTCAAGATAATAGTTGCCTGCATGTGTCAGATGATTTTGGCTGTATTATAGGGGATTACGTTACTGTTGGTCACTGTGCTACTTTGCATGCTTGTACTGTTGAGGATAAATGCCTTATTGGTATTGGCGCTACTGTTTTAGATGGGTCTGTAATTGGCACGGGTAGCATTATAGGTGCTGGTTGCCTAGTAACCAGAAATACTGTTATACCTCCGAATTCATTGGTTGTAGGCGTCCCCGGCAAAATCATAAAAACTTTACCGCCGGAGCATTTGGAGGACATTTACGCGAATGCACTAAAATACAAAACT